>BS_KBA_SWE02_21mDRAFT_10000894_pt1 | contig 11249 bp, 9 predicted proteins | sample BalSeasSWE02_21m_FD_9196 | JGI IMG/M metagenome (IMG submission 9196)
GCGATGCAAATGAAATTATTTGAAGTTTTATTTGCAGTAAATAAAGAGAAGTTAAACATGAATATCGACAAAGACTTTATTTTAAGAGTTTTCAACGGAGTAAACATAACAGACAAGTACAAACAAGTACTGGTAACAGATTATGCTCTTTCAATGTTTCAGACGGCTTTTACTGCTAAAAGCATAGATCCACAACAAAATTATGAGGTTTTCGAGTTTCTGGGAGACTCTGCGTCTAATCACGCAGTGGTTGCTTATTTTTATAACGTTTATCCACAGTTTCAATGTCTTTCTGGTGCCGGAGTTGCAACTTTAAGCAGGCTTAAAATCAAACACACCAGTAGCGAAAGCTTTGCCAAGTTTGCAACTCAGCTTGGTTTTCTTCCGTATATCAAATGTACACGAGAAGAACTCGAAAATGTAGAAAAAACCCAGCATTTGTTAGAAGACGTTTTTGAAGCATTTATCGGTGCCACGTATAATATATTGCAAAAACATTTTCTGCTACACGGCGTTTGCAATCAGATAATATACGATTTCATATCACACGTTTTTAATCAACAAAAAATATCTTTCGATCTTGAAGAGTTGTATGACGCCAAAACAAGACTTAAAGAGCTGTTTGATAACAAATCTGACATTAATGCTTTTTACAAAACTTTTGGAAAACCAATTTACGAACGCAGAACAGGAGACGGCGCTGCTTTTGGTGGTGACGCCGGAAGTGTTGTTATGTATACGTTGTTGTATTTTGAAAGAAACCCAAATATACAATTCATAGGAGTAGGAGCATCTCAAGCAAATAGAGATAAATCTGCAGCACAACAAGCACTCGATTGGTTTAAGTCTCAGGGTTACAAAACAGAGAAACAATTTGCACCTTTCTGCTCGTAGACAAAAATTGAAATATTACATTTTGAAAACACTACAGTTTTCAAAATGACACATTTATACGAACAGCACAAACTCCAGATTATAAAACTGGTAACTCTTATCGCTCTTAAAATGAAAGAACCGTTAGAGTGGTTATTAAGTCAAATTCAAGACGATTTGGTCGCTTCCCCACAAAACATCGAAGAATATGTCAAAAATGTAATTCAAAAAGAACTGTTGGGTTTTAATCATTCGTCGTTTGACAAATTCATACAAAAAGAAAATATACAAGACGAATATGTTATCAACCCGTTTCAGGCAGAAGAAGGCGTTGTTCAATGTGTCAAGTGCAAAAGCATGAAGGTTTATAGCGTTTCTAGGCAAACAAGAGCCGCAGACGAACCAATGACGACCGTATCTGTTTGTACCATTTGCAAGCACAAATGGTCTCAAAATGCATAAATTGAAAATTAAATTATTTTCAATACTTATTAGTATTGAAATTTAAATGTGTGTGAAATTAAAAAGACGCGATTTGAAAATATATTTTTTGTCTTTTTTCATTAAGTAGATTTATATCCTCTGTACTTAATTCTTCACATTGCACAATGGGCTCTCTGCACATTGGACATCTTTTGTTTTCTAATCTTTGGTAACAACTATTGCAACATATTTCGTGTTTGCAATTTAGAAATCTATATTTGATTGTATATGAAAAACAAATGATACATTCACATTCTTTGAATTTTTCTATATACTGATCGATGTTAACGCTGACAATGTCTTTTTGTTCTTGCGTTTTTTCTATGCTAGCTCTTGATTCTTGATCTACTAATACGTTTAATCCTTGTGTGTTTGTTGTTCCATTGTTTTTTATGATATATCGAAATAACTGATAGCTAGTACAGTTCAAAAATTTAGATAACAACAACGTTTTTAGTATTTGACCAAAACAGTCTGCTCTAGTTGTAAGGGTTATCTCTTGACAATCTCCTTCTGCAAGTCTTGTCAACAATCTCACGTCGTTGTTCAATAATGTGCTGTTTTTGAAACGAGTTTCTAAAGGTTGGAAAGGGTTGAACCCATAATAAGTAATGACATACATTAAAACAAGTTGCCAAAGATCATCTTCAGGAATATACTGTTGATCCCTTTCATTTAAACTTATATATCTTGGTGATTTAAGAGAAGAAGGTATATATACACCAGAGGCGAAATCTCCTTCTTTTGTTGCATTAACAATACCGCTTATGTACCAAGATTGACCGTTGTAAGCCAAGTTGTCTTCATGAATCACACCAGACGCAACGTTGTGAGCTTTCATGTATTCTAATCCGTTTAATAGATCCGAAAACATTTTTCTGACATCGTAAACTCTGAACTGTTCTATGTTAACCCATACAGTTTTTAGTTTGGTGACAAACCGTGGTGTTATCCATATAAAAAAATCTTGATCACAACCAGCGTATAAGATACGTTCTATGTTTTTATGATTCAACTGTAGCAGGCTTTCATTTTCATATGCATTAGCATCAATTAATAAGAGTCTGTTAATAACTAGATCTTCTACATTAGCGCGAATAACACGCGAATACCAAGTTGTATATCTGGTGTTTTTAAAAAATATGTTTTTATTGTCTGCAGTTCCGCAAGAGTCTCTAACATAATTTTTTAACAATGTTACATTAAGTTTACCATTGATGTAAAATGGTAACTTTTCAAGTTTAATAGCTAGTTGTTGTTGAATGTTATTCATTTTATTTTTCTTTATGTTTGCATGTTTTGTAAAAATCAAATATTTTAAACATCGAGATCAAATCTTGACAGCAACACCCCTTTTAAAACTTCTTTTCCGTTTGTCGCGTTGTACTTGTCAAATTTAGAGAAATCAAAATACATATCTTTGCCACACGATTTTATCAACAACACATATAATATAAATTTCGTTGTAGAAGTATAATAACATTTGTTCAACAATAAATTCCATTCCAAGATGTCGTTGACCGAATCCAGAGGAAGAATATTTCCGTTAATTTCACCTGTTATATTAGAAACATCAAAAGGGCTTCTAATAATACATTTTTCCTCTGGGTTGTATATCATCTCTTCTGCAGGTGTATTTTTTTTCGGAATTTTGGTTTTATATGTGTGGTTTTTTTCTAGCTGAACTTGCACACATTTTTTTAACAACTCGGAAAACAGCTCTTTCATGATAGAGTTAAAAACAACATCACACACAGTTGTATAGTTTTTAAGCAGAGTTGTTTTTGACACGTTTGCTCGGTTGGTAAAAGTATCTATATCAATACTTTTGTGTAAATAATGAACAATCCAAAAGTAAATGCAACCACAAATTACAGACGTGTATTGAGAGTTGTTTACAGCATTGCTGTTTTTTTTCAATAATAAAAACGTATTCACAACAAGACGAAACAAACAAGAGTCTTTATCTTCTATTTGAAGCTGTTTTAGCTTTGAATTTATACTTATTATTTCTTCTCTGGTGTGATCAAATATTACAAAATACTCAGAATTTTTTGGTATATTGCTCGATAACACAGTGAATCCGTTATTCGCTTCGTGTTGTTTGAGTTTAAACATTTCTAATAAATCATAATATGATATTGGAGATTTTTTTAAAACTGAAGCCCTGTGCAAACATGCCAACAAGATGGCTTTTTTGGTTTTATTCCTAAAATGTTTTTTGTCTGTTGCAACCTCGTATATTTTTGTAGTTAACTCTTTCAAATCTCTATCTACAAAATCTGGAATACCAGTGAAAGTTGAAGGGTCTGTCGTTTTTCGATTTGTCATACACAAACCACTATTATAATGCATTGTTAACGTAAAACTTTCTTGTAAAAGCTCTCCACAGTCTATACATATTTTTTTGTCCCCCTCGTCGCAACAAGTGTTATCGTGAGGACACGAAGATTTAACAATTTGGTTGTTTTCGGTGGGTAAAAGTTTAAAAACTTCTTCAAAGAAATATTGTTGCATTTTATGTTATCTCGTTTTTATTCGCAATATATTTCAAATATTGTAGACTTTTAAAATTTTTGATTTAACTCTTAATATAAAAATATATCACATTTTGTTATAAAAATTGGTTTTCTAAAATAATTACTTAGAAAAACTAAACTGTTTTTTAGGTAAACCAACATCTACTAGTTTGCTCCATGGTTGTTTTTTTGAACGAGCATAAACGAGACATTTCAAATGACCGTTTTTAGAAGCTGTTAAACATGATATAAAATTGTCAATGGTACACTCTTCACATTTCATGTTGTGGAATTTATATTTGTTTTATTTCTGTTTTCGTCTTTTCATTTTTTAGTTTTTCCAATTTCTGCAATCTCAAAACTATGTTTTGAAAAATATTTGATTTTTATTGTTCCGTTCTTAATACAATATTAAATGTTTTGTTTTACTAACCCTACTAACATGTCTTTTCGAATCTCTGATCAAAAAAATGTGCCAATCACGAAGGGATCGGCGGCAGAGAGGCCGGCGCCTTCGAACGAAACTCTGTGCTGTGTGCAATTTTCTTTTGAATCTTGTCTATTGGCTATAAAAAACAACCATATAGACTGTTTAATAAGAGCTCATAGGGCGGGTTGTCCTTTAGGAAAAAAAGTAGTCCAAATAGCCGAACAGTTACAACACACAGAGTGTTGGATGTATGCAAAATTTAATGTAAATACAGCTTTGTAGCCACGAAGTGGCTAAATACTAACATTTATTTGCTTTTGAAACTTATAAGTTTCAAAATATATATTTTTTTAAACATAAAAATTAATGAACTCAAACATTACCAAAACGAGAGGAGATGGTTTACATCTTCAAACCATATTTCTCGTGTTTCTTTTTTTGATAATATATCAATTTCTTCAATTGTTGTACATATTTTTTTAAAGATCTCTTCGCTTTTTTCTAATGTTAAGGACCTAACGTTCATTTCTAATAAAAACGTTTGATACGATTCATTCGGAGTAATTTTTTTAATCTTGTTTATTATCGTAGGCAAATCTGTCGTTAAATCTATTTTTTTTGCTTTTACTTGAAGAATAAATTCTTTTTTAGCCGTCAAGAGATCTAGATCGTTTTGGAGCTTTTTTAGTTTTGTGGACTTTCGCAAATTTAATATTCTCAGTTTTTCTTCTCCCCACATGTTAAAGATGTTTGTTATGGTTACCTCGGTAATGTCTTCTTTTTCATCAAACACGACAACGTTGTCTAGTGATAGATTTGTTGTTAGCTTTTTTTTAAAATCATCTAAGGGTGTGTTGTTTTTTATTTCAATCGCGACATTTTGTGGAGTTGATCTGTCATTAAAATCGATGTTTTGATCCGATAGCCAACGAGTAAAGTTTGAAGTCCACTCTCCGACTGGTAGCTCAGATATGATTGTTCCCGAGTTTGTACGTTTTATTATACCGGATGTTATAAATTTTGTGGAGCTGTTTTCTGTGGTTTGTATTTTTCCCACGAACCCCCTATACCAAGGAACAAGTGTTTTGACTTTTTTGGCAAACTCTTTTTTGTCGTTGTTCATCCATAGAGCTGCGACATCAATGATATCGTCAGGATTAAAACAGGGACAAAAACTAGACCACCCTGTGCCTATTCCCATCGAGCCGTTAACAAGCAACAAAGGAATAGTGGGAATGTAATAATAGGGTTCGATTAACACACCGTCGTCTTCTCTGCGTGAAAGCAAAGGGTCGTCTTCCTCTGGGAACATAGCATCAAAATATTCTCTTTTTTTTGTAAAGATATAACGAGGGCTGGCGGCATCTTTTCCTCCTTCGAGTCTTGTACCAAACATACCTTCTTCTGAAAACAGGGGCAGGTTGTTGCTTCCGACAAAACTTTGTGCCAGGTTGATAATGCTGTTTGCAAGATTTTGTTCGCCGTGATGATATGAAGTGTTTTCTGCCACGGCAGCTGCAAACTGTGCAACTTTAATTTTTTCTTTTAACTTTCTAAGTTTGGCTGTATATACTATTTTTCGTTGTGATTCTTTCAGCCCGTCTATACCACTGGGAATAGAGCGTTTGCAATCATCATGATGAAACTTGGGCAACTCTGTACTTAAGAAGTCGGTTAGGGAGTACACTATTTGTGCTAGATTTGTTGCATCTAGCGACAAATATCGATCACTGTCTTGAAGAGTAGAAAATCTTGTAAGCAGTTTTTTTCTTTCGTCACTAAAGTCCTTTCCAAACGCAACTTTAAAAGCATCATCTGTTTTTGAATCTTGCACAAAAACAACCATTTTTTTACCAAACACTTTAGCAACGTCTGACTGTTTTATAGTACCCAACCCTTTGTGATATTGTATGTTTTTCAACTTGCTGACATCTTGCAGGTTGCAGTAGGTTTTCCACGCCCGGTCGTCGAAAAAGTATTGATCTGTGCCTATTTTGACAAGCGGCGTTTTCATACTCATTATAAATGCAGAAGACGGAGCGGTTTGCAAAGATTTCGGAAACAAAGAGTGGAAAAAATTCAACAACAATCCTTCAATATGTATACCATCTGTGTCAGCATCTGTTAGTATAATTACTCTCCCATAGTTTAATTTTTGGATATTGAAAGTTTTATCATACTCGAGTCCCAATATTTTCATAAGATTTACAATGACAGTGTTTTTGGCAATCGCCGAAGGAGTTGCATTTTGTGTGTTGAGCAACTTTCCTCTTAAAGGATAGATTCCATAATAGTCTCGGCCTTTGCCAGGCAAACCGGGGATGCCACGAGTAACACCTTCAACGCAAAAAGTTTTTGCAGAAAGTCCCTCACATATGATAAGAGAGCATTCTTGACTTTTGGCCTTTCCCGCGTTGTTTGCTTTTTCATAACCGTCTATCGCGAGTTTGGGGAGAGCGGTAAGGTTTTTTGCAACAGTTCGTTTTTCTTTTTTATTTGCTAGACCTTTGATTGCATCTTTTATGCTCCATGATAGTATTTTTTTTATTTTGTCTGAAGAAATAGGGGTTGCGTAAACTGGTGTCTTGAGTTCGTTTTTTTCTTGACTGTCGAACACTGGATTGACTACTCTTGCAACCACAAGAAGACGAAAAAACGGTTTTACATCTTTGATTGTAAGTTTGGAAGTTTCGTTTTTACCGGATCCGTTTAATTTTTCTACAAGTGGTTTGAAGATCGCGTCTACCCAAGCGTTTACATGTTTACCTCCGTTTTTTGTCCGAATGCCGTTGACAAAAGAAAACACCTCAAATCCACTATCTCCAACAGAAGGTGTAACGATCACTTTACAGTGTTCATCCTGTAGTTTGAGCAACTCTTTTAACCGCTTTGCCGTCTGCGCCTGGCACGTCGACATCAAATCAAAAAAAGTGTCAAATTTATTGGGCAAAAGAAAGTGAACAAGATCACCGTTCTTTGCTAGAATGTTCAACTTTACTTTTAAAGGTTTAGAAATTAATATACCAGCAGTCATAGCAGAATATACACACGAAGCTGATAAATATTCGATTATTCTGTTATCTATCGTCGACATACCAAACCATTTGAGATCCGGTTTCCATGTTACCCTTGTATATCCGTTAGTCGTATTGCTTTTTGTTACTTCTGGACCGCTTGTGTCTTTCATGTTGTTTGTCCAGGTTTGAACAAGTTTTAAACCGCGGGCAGGGTCAACCCCTTCTACGGTAAATTCTTTGGACAACACGTTTGTTAACTTTGCACCAAGACCGTTTCTTCCGGCGGTGAATCTGGTGCTGTCATCATCGTAGTTGGATCCGCTTAGCAAGTGACCAAAAATCAACGAATGATTATATATTCCACGGTCGTTTATAATTATAGGAATAACTGCGCCGTCGTTTGTAACACTTATTTGGTCTTTTGTTAACACTACTTCTATATAAGACATTGGTTTTGTTGATTTTCTTTCTAAATTATCAACGGCATTTGATAATATTTCTAGAAAGGTTCTATAAAAAGCAGGAGAAACGAAAATTTTTGTTTTAACCAGCTGTCCTGCACATTCTAATGTTTTGTCAAAATCTACTTTGTAAACATAATCTTCTATTTGTTCTTGTTGTTTGGACCCAACATACATATCTGGCCTTTTCAAGATATGCTGAATAGGTTCATAAAGTTGATATTTTTCTGTTGTCATTTTAACATTAATATTGAAATAATAATTAGATAATATTTTTCATTTTTTTGTACAATTTCAATCTATCAAAATATTATCGTTTTGTTGGACAGACTGTAAGCACAACTTTTCTATTTCCTCATCGTTTGGGTTTTCTTCTAACACCATCGTATATAATCTATCTAGGGTTTTTAATATATTGTATTTAACAGCTTCATATTTTTGGATCAAATAAAAATGTTTTTTCAGTTTTCTTTTCCACAAAGACATAGAAATATTATTCGAAATCCGACTTACTTGAAGGTTGTGTCGAATATTTGGGTCTTTTTCCAAAAATTTAGACAAATCTAAAAGCACGGTTAAAAACATATTATGAAAACTTAAAAGAAACTCTTTTTTATCAACTTTAAATATCGAAGAAAAACCAAAACCGATGCAAATTTCAGAAATCACGAGCTGTTGATCTTTAAAATCGTTTTCACATTTAATATAAAATTTACCCTCTCTAGGGTCGTCCAGTTCATGTCTATTAAGTTTTCCCGTTTTCCTTTTCCACTGATAGTAATGCGGGTTGTGCGCGCTATCATTGTCAACGATTAAACCAGTTTCCCAAGAAAACAACGTATTGCATAAAACACAAAACATTTGATCACAACCCGCATCTTCTTTCTCAATAAGATTGCAACATCTTGGGCACGGTTTTAATTTTATGACACACGTGTGTGTGCTTCTGTCGGATTCGAGTTGAGATAAACAAAAGGCACAAAAGACATCTGCACACGAAACACACTCTAACATATTCGGTTTCGTTGAAGGTAGAAGCTGAGAAAACTTTGTATATCTGTTTTCTGAGCCCAAGCTGTTGTTACATTTGCTACACCCAATAACGTCTAAAATGGTAGACTGAAATGTATCTTTTATATGTTGCTGTTTAATGATACTTGCTTCCTCTAAGCGTATTTTTTTTTGAAAACTTGAACGTACGATATGTGTATATTTTTTTGCAGATATTAAATTTTTATATAGGCATATATGTACCGGAGTTCTACATTGCATACAGCAGGGTGTCAATTGCACAGACATAATGTATTTTACCCAACAACAACTACATACTTCATAATTGCATTCTTGGCACGTTATTTTCTTTCTTTGTTTGTTGGTATATTTTTTAATACAAACATCACAACTCATTTTAAATTTTTATATACATCATATAATACGTATATTATATGTTTAACAACGCGAAACACACAATTCGTCACACACTGAGTGGAAGCGTTTTAAACGCACAAAAATAAATATAAAACTTTTAGATGAACGAAAAAAATCATAAAACGTTGGTATTGTCAGGAAATTCAACAAACGCTGTCGTATCTCTGGGTGCTCTACAGTATATTTATGAAAAACTTTATCTAAAAAACATCCAAACCTATGTCGCAGTTTCGTCAGGAACAATCATTTCCGTGTTGCTCTCAATTGGTTACAGTCCAATAGAAATAATTAGTCATATATGCTTTGAACAAGTATACAAGAATATACCTTCTTTCAACTTGTTAAACACTCTGTTAACTGGACAATCGTCAATAAGTTTCTTACCGATCAGAGAACGCATAGAGCAGATGATTAAAAACCAGATATCACATATTCCGACTTTAGAAGAACTGTTTGTAAGAACTCAAAAGACCTTGGTCTTTACAGTGTACAACTTGACAGACCACAGACGAGAGTACATTTCTCACACAACACACCCCGATTTACAGGTTATAGATGCCATTCATATGAGTTGCAACTTTCCAATTATATTTGAACCATTCTTGCTGGACAACAAACTGTATATAGACGGAGGGTTATCTGACAACTTTCCGATAGAGTTCGCCATCAACGAATTTGAAAGCCCAACTCTTGGTGTTTACATCAAAAATCCGTTACCAGTTTACGACAACAACAAACACAAACCGCTAGTGATGTTGGATTTGTTAAACATCATGTTCTCCGTGTTTACAGAGTCTATTCTAGAAGACAAAGTCAACAGAATATCTTCTTGTTGTGATATTATAAAATTGACACAAAAAAATAACTTTTTCAACTTTAACAGCACTCGCACAGATTTGCTCTCTTTATTTGACACTGGGTACAGAAAAGCGAAGCTCGAAATAGAAAAAGATTCTAACTGTCAGCTATTCGCCGATCACTTCGCAATCGGCATATAAAGACTATTTTTACCACGTCTAGAAAAATTAAATATTAAATCAAGCTCTACTTGAACATATATGGTTATTTTTTATACACACTGTTTACACATCATAAATATATATGGTTTAAAGTGAACGCAGTTAAAAAAAATATTATGCCTGGATTTCTGATTTCACAATGTACACCAACTTCAAAAGGTGAATTTAATGCAAAACACCATCAAAAACACATGGTCATGTATACTCCTAAGAACGCTTCTGGGAATGTTTCTTTGGTGAATACTCCAAACTCTGAATCTTCTAGAATCATAAACGATAATCTTGCTGTGTTACCTCCTAATTCTATCATTGATGCTATAGAATACAGAGGTTACAACAATTTTGTCGTCTCGGGAACATTTGATATAGGTTTAGGTCAGCTTAATACTGTTGGTTTCAACTTTCTAATTGAAGACGGAACCGCTGCAATTGCAAATGCACCACAAGGTGGGTGTCGAGATTTCGTATTTGTAAATGCTACTGGCGCAAACGATAAGAGCATTGTGCAAGCAAACAAATGTATTAACATATCAACTGAACACCCCATCACTTCTGGAGGGCTGATTGTAACAGTTTATTACCATTCTCGAGAAAATGTCAACAAACCGGAATAATTTCATTTGTTTCGAATATGATGTGTCCGGTTGTTAAGTATACAACTTGAACACCAAGATCATCAACTTGAACAACAATCAAAACCCGACAGTTTTGATTTTCTTATAAAAAATTGAAATTTATTTTCAACAACATCTCTAACTCAAAACCCACAATGTCTGCTCAACAGCAACANTTTATCCAAATCTTAATCGAGACAGGCGACAAACTGTCTCTCGAAGACTTTTTTAAGAACGTTCATCGAAAATTTTATTCTAATTATGATATCAGCTTTTGCCGCCGAAGGCGGCGGCGCTTTGCGCCTGAAATATTTTCTTGAACTGACAACACACGAAGGAGAGTTTGTGGTCCATCACGAAAAACTGATTGAATATGGAGTTATGACGTCTAAAAGCTCTGCTCGT
>BS_KBA_SWE02_21mDRAFT_10000895_pt1 | contig 11241 bp, 9 predicted proteins | sample BalSeasSWE02_21m_FD_9196 | JGI IMG/M metagenome (IMG submission 9196)
CATTAAAAGTTGATGAGAATCCACACTTCTATCTTTACAGATTAATTATGGATGGAAGGGCGCAAACAGGAATCTGTGCAACATTTTCGGTTGATGATTACGACAATGATGTGATTCTTAAGCATGAAAAAACACGAAAAGTAAAAGAAGATGATCGAACTAATCACATTGTTACGACAGAAGCACAAACGGGGGTTGTGTTTTTAACTTATCGCGGCGTTAAAAAGGTAAACGAGCTTGTTGATAAAACTATAAAAGAAGTTAAACCTGAATATGATTTTACAGCACCGGATGGTATTCAGCACACCGTTTGGATTATGCCAAATGCATATTACGAAACAATTGAGAATGAGTTTGCAAAAATTCATAAACTGTATATTGCTGATGGACATCATCGCGCAAAAAGTGCAAGTCGCGCTAAAGAAGAAAAAATGAAAGCCAATCCGCATCATACGGGAAGCGAAGAATACAATTACTTCATTGCAGTGCTATTTCCAGAAGATCAGCTAAAGATTCTTCCTTATAATCGTATTGTTTTTGATTTGAATGGATTAAGTAAAGCTGATTTTATGAATTCTGTTGCAGATAAATTTACGATAACTCCTACAACAGACAACGAACCAAAAACTAAAAATACATTTTGCATGTATATTGACAATGAATGGTTTGTATTAAAGCCAAGGGATTCTGTATTTGCAAGTTTGTCTCTAGAAAAATCAGTGGGAGAAAAACTTGATGTAAGTATACTTCAAAACTTTTTATTAAATCCTGTTCTTGGCATTGATGACCCGCGCACAAATAATAGGATAGATTTTATTGGTGGAATTCGTGGAACAAAAGAATTAGAAAAACTTGTTAATTCCGGTAAAGCTGCGATTGCATTCTCGCTTTATCCAGTTGGACTTGATGACCTGATAAATATTTCTGATGCTGGAGAAATTATGCCACCAAAATCAACCTGGTTTGAACCAAAACTTAGAGATGGATTGTTGACACATTTAATTTAAAACTCTATTTCTCTGTGGTGGGAGAATTTTTTTACCACAGAGACATCGAGTCACAGAGAAAGTCATAGAAATAAAAGGAAAAATATCATGGAAAAAAGAATTTATAACTTTAGTGCTGGTCCCGCAATTCTGCCGGAAGAAGTATTGCTAGAAGCTCAAAAAGAATTGTTTGCATTGCCAGGAGTAGGAATGTCAATCCTGGAAATTTCTCATCGCTCAAAAACTTTTGATGCAATTCTTGCAGATGCAAAAGCAGGTATTAAAAATTTATTAAGTGTGCCTGATAATTATGAAATATTGTTTTTACAAGGTGGTGCAAGTCTGCAATTTTCTATGCTTGCCTTAAACTTAATGCCGCCTAAAAATAAAGCAGATTATATATCTACTGGAAGCTGGTCTAAAAAAGCAATTAAAGAAGCAAAACGAGTAGGAACTGTGACCATTGCAGCAACAACTGAAGAAGGTGAAGGAGATAAAAAATATTTTAAACGCATCCCAAAGCAAAGCGAATTAAAACTCGATCCTGATGCTTCTTATGTTCACTTTACCTCCAACAATACAATTTACGGCACACAATTTCACACAGAACCCGAAGTTGGGAATGTGCCGCTTGTGTGTGATGCTTCTTCAGATATTCTTCACAAAAGAATAGATGTTAGTAAATACGCTTTAATTTATGCAGGCGCTCAGAAAAATATTGGCCCTTCCGGTGTTGTGCTAGTTATAATTAGAAAAGATATGCTTGAAAGATGTCAGGATTCACTTCACACAATGTTAAACTATAAAATACTAGCTGAAAATGATTCTATGTACAATACTCCAAATACTTTTGGAATATACATTATTAAGCTTGTAACAAAATATTTACTTGGCTTGGGCGGACTTGATAAGATGTATGAGATCAATAAAGCAAAAGCACAGCTGCTTTATGATGCTATTGATAACAGTGGTGGATTTTATAAAGGTCACGCGGAAAAAGATTCGCGTTCTTTAATGAATATTACATTTAATCTTACAACTCCAGAACTAGAAAAAAAACTTATTGATGAAGCAACAAAAGCTGGATTCAGCGGATTGAAAGGTCATCGTTCGGTTGGCGGATTGCGTGCATCAATCTATAATGCATTCCCAACAAAAGGTGTTGAGGCGCTTATAACTTTTATGAATGATTTCCAGAAAAGAAACGAATAATAAATCAAAGTCATTGCGAGTGAAACGAAGCAATCTTTAGCTAAACAGATTGCTTCATCACTTTGCTCTTCGCAATGACAAAAAGGAAATAGAATGAAAAAAATATTATTTGTATTTGCTGCTTTTATAATTCTAACCTCTTGCAGTAAAAAAGAAACTAAGTTTGAAGCTTTTAGCGCCGAAGCGTTTGCATTTGATTTAGGTGACGGTATCGCGGAAGTTAATGCAACCTTAAGAGTAAAGGGTTTTACCCAGACCGAAAAAGATGACAACTACAAAGCCGCCATTGCTTATGAAGTTGATTTAATTAAACCCGACAATACTATAAAAAAATCTGTTTTTAGTTTTGTCCAGAAAGATGAAGGAAGCGAACCGATTGCAGACATTGCTTTAGAAGCACAATTTTCTCTTGATTCGAGCTATACAGCAGGGACTTATACATTAGTTTTTAACATCTCAGATAAAAACTCAGAGAACAAAACAGAAGCAAAAATAAATTTTGATTTAACGTGGGAATAAAATTTTAGTCTTCATCAAAATATTGGGGCGGAATTAATTTTCTGCCTAAATATCCCGAATCCATTTCATGATAATATAAAATATCAACTTCATCACTCCGCCAGCACAAATAAACTTCTTCGCCATTAATCATTGAGGGAAAATCAACTAAACCAATTTGAAACTTAGTGTCTTTATAATAACATCCAATTTCTTCTAGTTCTGACAAAAAGCCATTTACTTCAGCAGCTAATTTTTTTATTCTGATATCATCTTCAATTCCGTTATTAACTTCTTCAGCAATCAAACGCATCTCGCGTGTAGCCTGTAAAATATCTCTCACAATATTTTTTACTAATGGTAATGTTTTACGTGCATCCGCGGGAGTAAAATATTTTATTTCGGTCGTCATCTTTTTTCCATAAAAATTGATTCGAGGCAAAAATACAATTAAAATCTGTCAAAAAAAGTTCACTTAAACTTAGTTTAAGTTAAGGTAATTTTATTTTAATAAAATGGAATCCTTTCCAATCTTTGTACTTCTAACGATCAACAATATGAAAGATCAAGATCAATGCCGGAACTAAAGACTTCAATTATCAACAGCGTTTTGACATATAATGAATTTGTTGATGAATTTACCAAACAAATTACTATGTCAGATATTAATACATTAAATGATTATGATAAAAGCTTCTATGATTACCGAAAATTAAATTATCAACGATCAACAAGACTTGAGAAAACTTTTATCCCCACAGATGAAACACAACAAATTTTTTCAAAAATAAATCAAATGCAAAAATGGATTGTAATTACAGAAAGCTGGTGTGGTGATTCTGCACAGAACCTACCTATAATTGCAAAGCTTGCACAATTGAACGATAAGATTGATTTTAAAATTGTTCTGCGCGATTCTAATACTGAATTTATGGATTTGTATTTAACGCGTGGAGGCAGAGCAATTCCAAAACTAATTGTGTTTGATGAAAATGATAATGAGCTATTTCAATGGGGTCCTCGCCCTATTGAAGCGAAAAATCTTTATACTAGATTAAAAGATAAAAGAAAAGATAAATCTGAAATCAACAAAGAACTTCATCTTTGGTATGGAAGAAACAGGGGTAAAGAAGTAGAGCGGGAAATTGCAGATTTGATTAAGAATTAAAAGATGATTGTTTAACAATTGAGAAAAATGGTTATATAATAATCACCTATTTTGAGAATAAGTTTCATCTAATAAGCGTGATATTAATGATATATTGGTTATTTTGAGTCTACATTTAAACTCATTATTAGCATAATTGTTGCATAAAATTATACTTTAGTTTTTATTTGGTTAATTGTTGCAAATTCTTAATTAACGAAGAAAAAACTCCAGGCAATTATGAAGTATTCTTTGATGCTTCATCACTTTCAAGCGGAGTATATCTTTATACAATTAAATCTGGCAGCTTTGTTCAAACACGTAAAATGTTGTTAATGAAGTAAAGAATCGTATTTCGTAGCTCAGTCCTCCGCGGCGAATTCAAACCTGAGCTTTTTGTTTTTTATTTAATATCCAAAATCACAGGACGGAGTCCTGTGTTACAAAACAATTTTCAGGCACGAGCAAACGTGCCTTTTTTATTATATCTTATCTCACATTTTCATTAGCTTTGCAATCAATAAACTCAAAATCTGGAAATTAATTAGGACAACTGATGAGCCAACAACAAACATCTAAAACGGGATTCAAATCTTTTCCTCTAAACTACTGGGTAGTTATAGTGATGGAGTTTTTTGAAAGAGGCTCCTATTATGGAATGATGAGCATACTTTCTGTTTACATGACCGACCAGCTTGACTACACGAAAGAAAGTGTTGGTGTTATTAAAAGTGTTATCCAGCCAATGCTTTATATTCTCCCCATTCTTTCCGGTGCAATTGGAGACAGGTTTGGTTATAAGCGCGTTTTAACTTTTGCTTTTCTCTTCTTGGGCCTGGGATATTTTCTTACAAGCCAAACTACAGAGTACGCAATGGTGTTTGGAAGTTTAATTATAATGGCGTTTGGTGCTGGCGCTTTTAAACCTATGATATCAGGAACAATTGCAAGATCTACGAACGAAAGTAATAGTACACTTGGTTTTGGTATTTTTTATTGGTCCATAAATCTCGGTGCGTTTTTATTCCCGCTTATTCTGGTTCCTTATATTAAAAATGCTTTTGGCTGGCAGTATGTAATGATGGCGTCAGCAATCGCAACGACAGCAATGCTTATACCCACCTTTTTTATCTACAAAGAACCTGATAAACCTAAAAGCACAAAAAGTCTTGCAGAAGTTTTAAAAAGTGCTGTTATGGTTTTAACTGATGTAAGGTTCATCGGTCTTATTGTAATTTATTCCGGGTTTTGGATTCTCTATTTTCAAATGTTTGATTCTGTTTTATGGTACGTTCAGAAATATGTGGATGCAACCTCTTTAAATAACTTTGTTAACGGCACACTTGGTTCAGTTGGAATTAATATCAATTGGAAATTTGATGTTGAGCATGTAACAGTAATAAATGCCGGAACAATAATTTTTCTTCAGCTCGTCGTATCCAACATTGTGAAGAATACAAAAGCGTTGCCAACAATGATCGTTGGTATTGCAATGGGGACTATTGGTATGGCTATTCTAGCAATCAACACGAGCATTTGGGTATTTATGCTTGGCATTACAATATTTTCAATCGGAGAAATGACTGCGCACCCTAAGTTTATTAGCTATGTTGGTTTGATCGCACCTGAAGACAAGAAGGCACTTTATCTCGGTTACTCGTTTTTATACGGTGTGTTAGGAAGTTTTATTGGTGGCATTCTTGGCGCAAACCTTTATGTACATTTTGTTGATAAGTTAAATCAACCTGCAACTCTTTGGATTATTTTTAGTATGATTGGCGTTGCCACTATAATTGGGCTTTTACTTTACAATAAGTTTGTTAGTCAAAGAAAAATAACTTAAATAATATTTTTAAAAAATGTCATTCCCACGAACCTGCCTGCGGTAGGCAGCAGTGGGAATCCATTTTTTGAATGCTTTTGGATTTCCATTTTCACTGAAATGACAGGATAGAGCTGGACTGTTGAAATAACATTTTTCTCAGTTAACACATCTTAACTATTATATTTCCCTTCTTCCATTTAATTCCACAAAAAAAAGAATTACCTTTAAATAGTGCTAAATAAATGTTTGTACTTCAACCTTGATTTATCGAGGAGCTATGATTGAGGCGAGCGGCAAATTGAAATTCATTCTTTTTATTGATGCTATATTGTTTCTTATTTGTGTCCTCGGTCTAATAAGCATTAATCAAAAAGCTAAACTTCCTTTTGAACTTACTACACAGGATTCTCTTCTTACTATACAAATTCCAGATTCAAATCCTTATGGATTGTCTACCGGGGATAAACTTATTTTAGTTGATGATATTAAAGTTAGCTTGGTTGAAAAAACTGAGTTTATCACCGATAGAAAAAATATTGGCGAAAAGATATTAATTAATGCATTTACAAACTCTGGGCAAAAACATTTATCGGTGGTTTTACAAAATTATTACAGCACCTTTTACTTAATAAATACTGTTATTGTTTCTTTGTTGTTTTTTATAATTGGGATATTTGTATTATTTAAAAAACCCGAAGTGAAAGCCTCTCACGTTTTCCATTGGGCCAGTATTTGCCTTTCGCTAATGATATGTTCAACGTGGTCCAATCTCAATACATTCTCATTTATCACAAAGTATTTTCTTAGGATTGCACTTCATATTTCATACGCAGCAACTCCTGCCCTCTTTTTACATTTCACATTGGTTTTTCCAAGAGATAATACATACAAATGGAAAAAACTACTTAGTATAAATTATTTCATCGCATTTGCATTAGCTATACTAAATATCTATTCATTCACTTATACTTTATCATTTTTTAATGACAACTCTATCGATAATTATTTAGTGACATTTAATATTCTGAGAATTTACTTAATATTTTGTGTTATACTTTCAATATCTTTTTTCATATCTGCACTGCTTAAGGAAAAAGTAAAGGTCGAAAGGCAACAATTAAAGTGGGTATTGTTTGGCTTTTTAATTGGACCGTTAAGTTTTGTCATCTTTTGGGTTTTGCCGATTCTTTTTACGGGAAAAGCATTAGTGCCAGAAGAAATGGTTATGATTCTGTTGTGCGCAATACCAATAACCTTTGCAATCGCCATTATTAAATATCATTTGCTTGATATTGACGAAGTACTAAACCGAAGCATAGTATATGGAATTGTAATTACTATATTACTTATTTTATATTCTGCTGCAATCGGAATTTCCGTTTCTTCATTTCATATTTCCGATCAATCAATTGTATCAGCTGTAGCAGCTGTTTTTCTTGCTTTATTATTCCAACCAATTAAAACTAAAGTTCAAAGATTTGTAGATAAAAAGTTTTTTAGGGTTCGATATAACTTCAGAAAAGAACTAAATAGGTTTACCTCCCAGATTAAAAATTATAATGATACCAATTCCCTGGGTGAATATTTAATTAGAGAGATTAATAATCTCATTCCCGTTGAAAAAATAGCCTTCAGCGAACTGGACAATAAAACCGGGAAACTTTTAATAAGCGCTCAGAATAATTTTGATCAAATTGCAAATAAAAGTCTGAGGATAAAACCAGAGACGCTAGAAAGAAAATGGTTCCAGGTTGCTGCTGCTAAAAACAAAGTAGAAGGCGAAGCAAATATTTCAACGATATTTCAAAACACTTTAGTCCGCTGGAATATAAATCTTGTTGTGCCTATAAAATCAGTTAACGATGATTTGTATGGATTTATTATTCTGGGCAACAAGAAATCGAGTTTAAAGTTTTCCACAGAAGATGTTGATCTTCTAAAAGACATTGGCATAAATGCTGGCTCTACTATTGAAAGAATAAAGTTGCAAGAGCAACTTATCCGTGAAAAACTGGCCGCTGAAAAACTTGAAGAACTTAATCAGCAAAAATCAATGTTTGTTTCAACAGTTTCACATGATTTAAAAACTCCTTTAACATCCATAAAAATTTTTGCAGAGATGCTTCTTGAGAATGAAAAGAACTTAACTGATAGATCGAAAAATCATCTTGAAATAATTGAAGGTGAGACTGACCGTTTAACAAGATTAATAAATAATGTCTTGGATTTTTCTAAGATCGAAAAAGGTTTAAAAGATTACTCTTTCCGTGAAATTCATTTTAATAAAATTGTTCGGAACGTAATAGAATTAATGCAATATACAATCAAGATGAAGGGATTTGTACTTGAAACTAAACTTAAAGAATTTGATGATCTAATTTATGGAGATGCTGATGCAATTACCGAAGCAATAGAAAATATTATTTCAAATGCTATAAGATTCTCAAAAGAAAAGAAAGAAATCAAGGTTTCAACTTATAGTAAAGATGGTTTTGTTTGTGTTGATGTTATGGATAGCGGAATTGGAATTGATAAGTTAGATATTGAAAAAATTTTCGATCCATTCTTCAGAGCAGAAGATGCCAGATCAAAAAAGATAGATGGAACGGGATTGGGACTTCCCATTGTTAAACATATTGTAGATGAACACAAAGGAAATATTTTAATCAATAGTTTATTAGGACAAGGTAGTGTTTTTACACTTTGCTTTCCATTATCATACATCAATAAAGGAGGTAGTGATGAAGAAAATATTAATAATTGAAGACGACCCGGCGATTAGAACCGGACTAAGTGAAACCTTTACAACTGAAGGATACTCTGTATCTTATGCGGATACCGGATCTAAGGGATTTGATCTTGCAAGCAAAAATAATTTTGATTTAATAGTTTTAGATTTAATCCTTCCGGGTAAAGATGGAATTGAGATCTGCAAGGACTTAAGAAGTGATGGAGTAAAAACTCCAATTATTATGGTTACAAGCAGAAAGGAAGAGATTGATAAAATACTTGGGCTTGAAATAGGGGCTGATGATTATGTAACAAAACCTTTCAGCATAAGAGAACTTCTTGCCAGAGTAAAAGCCTTGATACGAAGAAGCACTTATGAGCCGGGTGAAATTGAAGAAGTTGCCTTTGCTGATTTGAAAATCAATTTTGTAAAACAAGAAATGCTTAAAGGAACAAATTCAGTAAAACTTTCTGCAACAGAGTACAGAATTCTTCATTACTTTATTGATCATGAAGGTGAAGTAATATCACGAGACAAATTTCTTGATGAAGTTTGGGGATATGATTCATATCCAACAACACGTACCGTTGATAATTATATTCTATCACTCAGAAAAAAAATTGAAGATGATCCCTCAAATCCAAAACATCTTCTTACTGTTCATAAGGTGGGATATAAATTTCAAAAGTAATTACAATTAGTCTATCTTTATTAGTATAAATAATTAAAAAAAATTTTTTATGGATTATCTCTCTTGGCAATGGTTTCCCGGAAAAGTTAATCTTCAAAATAGATACTTTGAATTGAAATACGGGAATGACCCTGCTCCAGTTGCACGAATTGGCATTGGCGAAAATAAAAACTTTATGGTTGAGTTTTTATTAAATGCAAATGATGACATAGATAAATTAAAAGAAATATTTGGCGAAGTGCTATGGGAGATTGAGCTTTACTTAATTAACAACAGCGAGCCCGATCCGATTGAGTATATGATCAATCATACAAAAAAATGTGCTAACATGTATTCTAAAGTACATTGGCGATACTATCCAAAAGGTTCCGAACGTCCTATCTTTTTAGGCAAAGAAAATTCTTTTAATAAATCAATAGCAACATTCAAGAATTTATTTACAAAATTGATCGACTAATTATACTTGAAAATGTATTTCGCAACTATTAAAATACGCACANAAACAATTTTTACATTTCTATGACAACTGGTTAATTGCACTTTCATAGGTTTTCATTGAAAACAACAAGGATTATGAAAACTTCAAAGACAATAAGAATATTATTAAAACTTTACACACTAATTGTACTCCTCTTCTTTTCCTTTCCTAATACAATAAGTGGACAGCAAGATTCAGGATATGATTCTGATCTAGAACTTTTCCCCATCGTTAATTATGACTCTGATGCCGGGTTTGGTTATGGAGCTAAAGCTTTCCTTTTTAACCAACTTGGAATGAATGAAAGTTTTGATTTAATCCTTTACAACAGCACAAAAGGTGAAAGATGGTATCGTTTTGTTTTCTCTATTATGGATATTCAAAGAAGACAGGGAAAAGTATATCCGCTTGCGCTGGATTTAATTATTGATTACGATAAATGGATTAACTACAGGTATTATGGAGTAGAATATTTTTATGAGCAAGACAGCTCAATGGATTATGAAACCTACACTCGCGAACCGTTTGAGATATCTACTCTACTGAACAAAGGGTTTACAAAAACCTTAGTGGCAAGCATAGGATTAAAATATAAAACCATAAGCAGTTATAACTTTGATGCAAACGGTGAACTTATCAAGTTTGACGGCTACTTTAACAATAGATTTATCAATACACTTTCCATTCTTACTGCTGTTAGATGGGATAGCAGAAATAATTTTATCAATCCCGACAAAGGAGTTCTATTACAACTAGATGTTGATTATGCACCAGAACTTTCCTTTACCAATGAAGATTATTTTAAACTTGGTCTGACAATTCAAAATTATTTTACATTATTTGAACCTCAAATTGTCATTGCTTCAAGATTATTGGGACAAATAATTTTTCCAGACAATGTTCCGATTCAGCTTCAACTTCCTATTGGTGGGAACAACACATTAAGGGGTTTACCACAAGACAGATATCTTTCTGCTTCAACTCTTATCCTCAATAATGAAATTCGTTTCCCTATCTGGTGGAGATTTGGCGGAATAGCAGGACTAGACATTGGAACAACTGGCTCAACCACAGATTACGAATTTTGGACACAGCAATTATCCGGTTGGATAGTAAATCCGGTTTTAGGTTTACGTTTCTATATGGATAATTTTGTGGTGCGATTTGATGTGGGATTTGGAAGCGAAATAACAGGAATATATTTCAACTTTGGACATATTTTTTAATTCGCAATTAATAAGCTTTTCAAATAATTTTTGACATTTTTATGACAACTCTGTAATAAGGAATAATTATGTTTTAATAAGAATTAAATAGAGCTGTTAATTAAAAAATCAATAGAGCCTTTTTAAGCATAAAAGTTTTATGTACCCATTTTTTTTAATGAAATACAGAGCAAAATCAAATTTCAAAACATTATTAATAGCATTCGTGTTAATTAATACTGTTAGTTTCAATTTAATTGCACAAAGCGATTCCACCGAACGTGCTGGTATAGAATTGTTTCCGATAATAAGTTACGATACTGATGCCGGTTTTGGCTATGGGGCAAAGGCTTTTTTCTATGATCAGCTGAACAGCAGCGAAAGTTTTGATATTATTATTTTCAACAGCACCAAAGGTGAGCAATGGTACAAGTTTGTTTTCTCAACTCCCGATTTTGAAAGCAGACA
>BS_KBA_SWE02_21mDRAFT_10000896_pt1 | contig 11239 bp, 8 predicted proteins | sample BalSeasSWE02_21m_FD_9196 | JGI IMG/M metagenome (IMG submission 9196)
CAGTTGGGAATGGACCATTGCCAACCCGTGTCGTATATGCTTTAACTATGCCAACAACTGAATCAATCTTTGTTGGTGGAATTCCAGTCCCTGTACAAGCTCCGCCAGAAGTCGGACTGCTGGAAGTTACAAAGGGATATGTCCCATGATCAACATCAAGTAACGCTCCCTGTGCGCCTTCCAACAAAACTGATTTGCCATCTGCTATTGCATTATTAAGAAAAGAAGGTACATCTTTAATATACTTATCAATTGTTCTGTCAAACTCGAGGTATTCTTTTACAATAGAATCAACATCAAGTCCTTCGTGCTCATAAACTTTTTTCAGAAGTTCGTTCTTTTCTTTCAGATTCATCCTGATTTGCTTTTCAAGTTCAACTCTATCAAGAAGATCAACTATTCTTATTCCTTTTCGTGCGAACTTATCAATGTAACAAGGACCAATTCCTCTTCCGGTTGTTCCGATTTTTGTTTCACCGCTTTCATTTATCGAATCCAGCAATTTATGGTAAGGCATAATCAGGTGGGCGTTATGACTTATAAATAGTCTGCCTTCCACTTTGATTCCATTTTTCTCAAGAAGTTCAATTTCTTCAAGCAAAGCAGTTGGGTCAATAACAACTCCGTTACCGATAACACAAATAACGTCTTCTCTCAAAATTCCAGATGGAATTAAGTGAAGAATATATTTTTTATCACCGATGATGACTGTATGACCAGCATTTGCGCCACCCTGGTAACGCGCAACTATTTTATACTGTTCGCTAAGTATATCAACAATTTTTCCTTTGCCTTCATCTCCCCACTGGCTTCCGACAAGAACTGTTACACTCATAGTTAGATTATTTCTTTAGAATTGATATTAGTTTATGCAAATAAAAACTCCGAATTTTTCAATCCGGAGTTTTTGTTCAAAAATAATTTAATTGAATTTATTTTGGTAACGATTCGACAGCTTGATCAACAGAATCATAATGCTCAAAGATCGTTATCAGTTTTGTAATAATAAGTAAGCTTTCAATTTTATCGCTTACATTGGCAAGCTTGTAAAAACCATTAGCTTTTTTCATTGTCGTTAAACCGCCTATTAACATGCCCAGCCCGGAACTGTTCATAAATTTAACATCGCTTAAGTCAATAATAACTCTTATTTTTGTCTCATCGATTAATTTGTGCAGTAAATCATTGAATTCTTTAGTGTCATCGCCGCCCATCACATTTCCCTTTAATTCAATTATTACTGCTCCATATTTTTCGGTGGTTTTGATTTTCATGAATGACTCCTTTAAATTTTCATCGAAATTTAATCAGATAAGCATACTTTTGCAAACATTTNACAGGAATTAAAANCTGATGCTTTCTGATTAGATAGTTATTTAATAAATTGGAACAACACTGTAAATATTGCGTCTAAAATTATGAATTCAAAAGAAAAAGAAAAGGACTTGCAGCAGCCCAGAATACTATCAATTGATGAAGATTATTCAATAATCAGGCAATTTATTGATGGCGATAAGTCAGCTTTTCAAGTACTTGTTAAAAGACACAAAGAAAAAGTAAGAAATATAATTTACATGACAATGAATAACAGTGCTCTTGTTGATGATATAGCTCAGGAGGTTTTTATAACTGTATATAGAAATCTTAAGCACTTTCGATTCGAATCTCAATTTACTACATGGCTTTACAGGGTTACAGTTAACAGATGCAAGGATTATTTAAGAAGAATTAATGTAAGAAAAATTTTCTCGCCGATTGAAGATGGTTATGATGTGTCTGAATATTCAACCCCAGCAGAAAATAATGATATATCAAGAATTGTGATGGATGCTATCTCAAAACTTCCGGTGAAACTCAGAATGCCATTAATTTTAAAAGACATTGAGGGTTTTAGTTACCAGGAAATATCTGAAACTTTAAAGTGTGAAATGGGAACAGTCAAATCAAGAATATTTAGAGGAAGGGAAAAACTGAAGGAAATTTTGCAGCCTTTGGAGAAGGAACTTATGGAATGAACAAAGATATACGAAATATGGAATTACTCTCTGCTTATATTGATGATGAATTATCACCTTCAGAAAAAGCGGAAGTTGACAAGCTTCTGGCTACTTCTCTTGAATTGCAGAAGAAACTTGAAGACCTGAAAAAAGTTAAACAACTCGCTGGTAGTGTTGAAAGATTACCGGAATCTCCTTTCTTTGAAACACGTTTGATGGCGTCAATTGAAGGTCAAAAAAATGAATCATCCAAGATTAGAAGATGGATGCCTGCAACTGCTCTTGCAATTGTTACAATTGTTGTGATGATTATTATGAAATTCAACCCAGGTTTATTAGATCAGATGTGGGAAAATCAAAAAGTAGCAATCACAGGTTTCTACAAAGAAAATCTTCAACCTGTTTTGGTTGCTGCAAATCTAACCAACGAAGATGTTTTCAATTTTGCATTTAACAATGAACTTCCTCTTGATGATACACGAAAACAATATTTACTTTTAGGATATGACGATGCAGGCAAAGAATTTTTCGAAATCCGTTCAAGTGATCAAAAAGTAGATAGAGGTAGCTATAAAGAATTTATTTCCGCGATGAATTTGGATGATAAACAGAAGCAGACAGTAGACTCAATTATCGGCAGTTACAGCAAAGCTCTTGAGTCCCAGGTATTAGTAAATGAACAAAATACTGTAGCCATAAATCCAAATCTGTGGAATCTTAGGAAGGCAATATTTGCCGATTTACTGGTTGCATCCGAGAAATTAAACAAAATCAAATTTGACAGAATCGTTCCGGAAGGTATAACTGATGCTGAAAAATTAGTTGTGGTAAATACAGTAGCTAGATTGAAAAACACTCTCGGCGATAAATACATTTTTGTAACTCCAGATTCGATTTTTGAAGAATCTTATCTCTTTGACCCTGTACTTGCTGAGAAGAATTTGAAATGGACTGAAAAGCAGATTAAATATAAAGAGCAAAAAGTTAAGGAGTTTACTCTTAATCTTAAATATGATTCAACATTCAAGTACTATTCTGAGCTGAAAAGCGGGCACCCGTTTACGGTAGTAATTGATTCCAACATCTGCAGGGTTGATATACCTGATTTTACAAACCCTGAAATTTCAATTCCGGAAATTGCTTCAATCGATCCGTTGATTGAGCAGGCAACAAATAATATTCACTTTTATGCTTACAAGATCCCGAAGATTGAAAAATCAAAAAGTGAAATTAAAATCGAGTATTATAATGACGATTCAGTTTATAGTTATGTTGTTAACTATAATTTGCTTGATATTGATTCTATCGTTCAGGCAAATGTGGGGACTGATTTTTACAACCTTGAAAGATTAAAAGAGACAAGACCTTTTGACGATACAATGTTAATCAAGTATCAATTTGACCGCGACTATTATAACAGATACTATTCTGATGATGAGTTCAAAAAGCAAATGGAAGAATTGCAAAAAGAACTTCAGGAGCTCAGCAAAGATTTGAAAAACCAGAAAATCAGGGTCCATTCAGAGGTAACAAAGAGTCCGAAGAAATAATATCATTTCTTGTAAATCAGAGCTTATAAATCAATTTCCTGCATAAGTGGATTTTGGATTAAGCCTTCAATTTATACAACCATCCTAGAAAACGTCCGTTTATAACTGAAATCTTTAATAATTAAGTAGTTTAGCTTAATTTTAAGCAACATTATTTAGGTAGTAACTTATAACTGCGTTAAAGTCTTGAATGAGTAAATTTTCAAAAAATATTATTAGCAAACAAATGCAGCTTTTCTTAATAGCTGTATCCCTGATATTTCTTTTTAAAGTTTTTTATGGAAGTCCTGATACTTTTTATTTAAGATTGCTGTTCGATTTAGTTATGGGGATTTCAATTTTCTTTCTGCTTCTAGCACTCATTAGATTTGAAAACAGTCGTTCGTCTTCACCGCTTTCTTTGGTTTTAAATATTGGAATATTGCTGGCGATAATGTTCTTCATCATTATGTTCTCAGACTTTCTTCTGACCAGCATATTTGAAAATATCAACCTAAAACTCAATAACCCTGGACTGGTTTATAATATAGTTTCTGTGATTTATGTTTTAATATTAGTAGCTATTATATCTTTCTTTTTAGTAACACTCAGACATTTTTTCTACTTAAATCAGGCAAGGAATACCAGTATTTATTTTAACACAATGCTCGTCTTTTTCATTCTTGCAAGCATATCACTTAATTTTTTCGNTGACGAGAGTCTTTCATTTATTATAACCACATTTTTTGTTGTNTCAGTTTTGCTGATGGTTTTTAACTCCATAAGAATNTCCTGGATNGCGTTTCTCACTAAAAAAGAAAAAATTTATTTATTATTACTTTCTTTTGTTATAACGACTCTATTTATCGTAAATATTTCCAATAGTTCCGGGGAAAATATTTATAGCCAGATAGTTGTTGGATTTTCTCCAGCGCTTAAACAGTTTAATCAGATAATTATGATTTATGGTTCGATTTATTTTGTAATACTTTTCTTCACAACACTCTTTCATTTGCCAACAGCGGAAGCTTATGACAGGAAAGCACAGGAAGTTACATCTCTCCAATATTTCAGCAAGCTGATTACAGAGGTTCTTGATTTTAATGATCTTGCCGAAACAGTTACTGACATAACTCAAAAGCTTAGTGGTTCAAAAGCCTCCTGGATAATATGGCGAAATGGATCGAAACAAAATTCAGTGGCTGCAAAGAATATCGGATTTATTGAATCGGATAGAATTTCAAATCAAATACTTGAGAAAATTAATTTTGAACAATTAACCTCTACAAAAACTTTTAATCTCAAAGAGAAATTAATTGAAGGTGATGCGGAGAATTTATTCTCGGTTGTTTCAGTATCTCCAATAAAAACCCGCGGAGAGACACAGGGAATTCTAGTTGCAGCAAAAGAAGCTGGACAAATATTTACAAGAGATGATCTAAGCGCCATAGAAACATTTTCTGATTACGCATCAGTTGCCATAGAAAATTCTCGGCTGCTTGAGCAATCAATTGAAAAAGAAAGATTAGAGAAAGAACTTGATGTAGCAAGAGAAATTCAGAGAAAAATTCTCCCTTTGGAAGCCCCAGATTTTCCGAACCTGCAGATCGCTTCAGTATTTATTCCGGCTTTTGAAGTTGGCGGTGATTATTATGACTTTTTTAAGATCAGTGAATCGAAACTCGGTTTTGTAATTGCCGATGTTTCTGGTAAAGGAATTTCGGCTGCTTTTATCATGGCTGAAATCAAAGGAATTTTTGAATCGCTCTCTAAGACAATTGAGAGACCGAAAGATATTTTAATCAAAGCAAACGAAATACTTTGGCAAGCTTTAGACAGTAAAACATTTGTAAGTGCTGCCTACGGTTATTTCGACTCGAAAGAAAATAAGCTGACATTTGCTCGAGCAGGGCACTGTCCATTATACTTGTTAAGAAATAATGATTCAAAAGAAATAAAACCTTCCGGTTTAGGATTAGGTTTGAGTGATACAGATTATTTCAATCACACTCTTGAAGAATACTCAATTGATTTAAAAGAGAATGATACTATTGTGCTTTTCACTGATGGAGTGACTGAGGCGAAAAATGAACTATTGGACGATTTTGGAGATAAACATTTTCTGAAAGTGCTTCAGTCAAATATCAACCTAACTGCGGAAGAACTTTCGAATAAAATAATTCAGGAAATTTCAGTCTTTTCCAGCGGTCACGAGCAGTATGACGATATTACTTTAGTTATTTTTAAGTTGCAACAAAAATTAAAATTTGATGGAGATTAAGGATGGCAGAATTCAGCACGTCAATTAAAGAAAATGGGGATATCAGGATTATTAATCTCAAGGGCTATTTGGATGCTCACACAGCTCCGACTCTTGAGAATAATTTTACTGAACTTATAAACAGTAATAATTTTAAAATCATAGTTAACTTCGAAGATCTAGCATACATAAGCAGCGCGGGTTTAGGAGTTTTTATGGCTTATATTGAAAACATTAGAGATAACAAAGGTGATATTAAACTGACTAACATGAGTGATAAAGTGTTTAACATTTTCGATTTGCTTGGCTTTCCACTTCTTTACGAAATTTATAAAAAGGAAGAAGAAGCAATAAAAAAATTTAGCGGGAGTTAAGATTGTCTGTCCGTAATAAAAATAAAGCCGGCGAGCTTAGAGTTAAAAGTAAGACAGAAAACCTTTCTGAGATAAGGGATTTTGTTAGCACCTATGCTCTTGCTGCAGGGATGCCAGCTGCCTCTATAGATAATATAATCCTTGCTGTTGACGAAGCCTGCACAAATATTATTAAACATGCATACAAATTGTCGCCTCAAGGGGAAATTATAATAAAGATTGATTATGATGAAGAAAAATTTACTGTTACTATAATTGATTACGGAAAATCATTTGAAGCTGACAGAGTTCCACAGCCTGATCTTCAGAAGTATTACCGTGAGCACAGAGTCGGCGGTCTTGGAATGTATTTGATGAAATCTTTGATGGATGATGTAGAGTATATTTCAATCCCTGGTGAATATAATCAAGTACTCCTTTCTAAAAACATTAGGAGCGGATGAGAAATGCTGGAGGCAAAAAATTTAAAAGTTAAGCGAAACCTTACCGCTCTTGTTGATTTCAGCAGAATAATAAACTCCAGTATAGACCTTGATTTTATCCTCAATAATGTTCTTCTTACATGTCTTGGAAAATTCTTAGCTACACGTGGCCTTATAGCATTAAAAGAAAACAATAAAATTGTACTCAAAAGTTCTAAAGGTCTGACTAATGATTTTATTCGTGAATTTCCTGAACTGGAAGCAACATTAGATTGCCTTGATGACCCGAAGTTAAATTCGTTTATGCACATTGCTAATCTGAAAGTTGTCGAAAAAATCAGCTCTTCTGACGATTGTATCGGATTAGTTTGTCTTGGCGAAAAACTTAACAAGTCTGAATACACTGAAGACGATGTTGAATTTCTGGGTACCATATTAAACATATCAGCAACTGCTGTTCAGAATTCAATGATAATAAATGAATTGCAAAAAGTTAACCGTCAGCTTGATTCAAGAGTTCAACGTTTGAGCTCTCTGTTTGAACTAAGTAAAGAATTTGGTTCGTTTGCTGAATCATATAGAGTTGTAAAGTTGCTTGTCTTCTCAATCCTTGGTCAGTTCCTTATCCAGAAATATGCTGTGGTTCTTCTGGAAAATGATGAAGCAGATATTCTTGATTCAAAATTTGATAATGAAATATTACACTATTCCATAAAGAAATATGAACTTCAGAAAATTAATGATTCAATAAAGAAAAGTGTTTTGAGAGAAAAACATTCTGAACTGTATGACCTTGGAATTGAACTGATTGTACCTATGCAGCTTCAGAGTAAAACCCGCGGATTAATTTTGCTCGGCAGCCGGGCAGGGAACAGAGATTTTAAAAACAACGATATTGAATATATTTATTCAATTGGAAACCTTGCAATAATATCTCTTGAAAATAACAGGCTATTTATCGAAGCACTTGAAAAACAAAAAATGGAAGAAGACCTTTTAATTGCAAGAGATATTCAAAGAAACCTTCTTCCTTCAAAATTACCCGAATACGAAAAATATGATATCGCTGCATTAAATGTTTCTTCAAAGCAGGTTGGTGGAGATTATTATGATGTTATAGCAATTGATGACGAAAAATTCTATATCGCAATCGCTGATGTTTCAGGTAAAGGCGTGCCGGCATCACTGATGATGGCAAATATTCAGGCTTTCCTGCAGGTTATTTGCAGACAGGATTTGAAAATTGATAAAGCTACAGCTATGATAAATGATCTTGTCACTGCTAACTCATCTGAAGGCAGATTTATAACTTTCTTTTGGGGATATTTTAACACAAAGAAGAATACTCTTACTTATGTCAATGCTGGTCACAATCCACCTTACATTATCAGGGGCGATAAAATTATCAAGCTTAGTAAGGGCGGGATAATTTTTGGGGTGATGAAAACTCCCTTTCCGTATATCTTTGAAGAAGTTGAGCTGATTAAAGATGATGTACTTATTCTATATACTGATGGTGTTTCCGAAGCAATGAATCTTGAGTTTGAAGAATACTCTGAAGAGAGACTGGAGAAAATGGCAAGAAGTCTGGTGGATAAATCAGCAGACGAAATTTTAAATGGAATTAAAGAAGATGTGCAGATATTTACTCAAGGTAATCTTCAATCTGATGATATAACCATGATAGTAATTAAGGTAAGGTAAAGATATGAGACCATTAAAATCACTATTACTAAAATACCGCACAAATATTATTGCAATCATCTCGATATTTCTTATCGGTGTCGCGGTCTTAAATATTTATTATTCTGTAGAAGTCAGAGTAACCAGTAACGATGAATGTTATTGGATACCAGAGAAGGTAAGTAAGGACAGTACTGCAACATTTTTCGATCGTGTAAAAGTTGGAGGAGTAACCTGGAATGCAGGAATTAGAGATGGCGATCAACTTATTGAAATTGATAGTAAAACTATAGAAAACACTGTTCAGGCTACAATAATCCTTAATAGTTTTAAATCGGGTGAATATGCTGAGTATAAGTATTTGAGTAATGGTGAAATTCATACCACTAAAGTTTACATAAAAAAACTTATAAGGTTTGAATGGCTTGCCGGATCATTAAGTGCTTTATTCTGGATTTTGATCGGATTTATAGTTCTAAGTGCTAAGCCGGATGGTAAAATCCAGAAAATATTTTATTCTCTTGCAGTATTAATAGTTTTTAGTTCTGTGGGTGTATTAATACCATTCCAGACAAACTTTGTAGGATTTTTTAGAGAAAATGCTCTACTTGCACCTCTACTTGGTACTGCCTTGCTTATTGGCATTTGTTTTTCACCGTTTGTAATAGTTTACTTCTTCTGGAATTTTCCAAAGCCGTTCAAGTTCACTTTAAAACGGTGGCCGAAGAGAACATTATTTATAATACCCACTTTTTTTACAGCAGCCTTGTTTATTCTTACAGTATTGACAATTCGCTACGATCTGTTTCCTATAATGACTTATTACTCAATATTGGAAGCAAACTCATATCTTGCTATGGTTGGTAACTTAACAGCTTTTGTATTTTTAATAATTCAATACCGCAGACTTAAAAGTAAGGTAGAAAAAAAACCTTTAATGCTATTTATAATTGCCTTTGCCTTTGCTATAGCTATTTCAATCTATATTGGACAAATCGCACCGGCAATAGCTGATACCTTCTTTAACTCTCCAGAATATTTTGCGCCAATAATATTGATAGCAATTGTGCCACTTATATTCGCTTACTCCATTTTTAAATATCAGCTAATGGATGTAAGTGTTGTTGTTAAAAATACAATCATTTATGGTACGGCTACAGTAACGGTTGCAGCAATTTACTTTTTTGTTATTTATGTCGCCGGACGGGGCATCAGTTCATTTCTCGGGGTTGAAAATCAAGGAATTATAGCCGGTATATTTTTTATAGTATTTGCACTTGTCTTTCAATCGAGTAAAAACAGGTTTCAGGATTTTCTGACCAAAAGATTTTACCCCGAACAATTTGCATATCAGCGGGTACTTGTAGATCTGAGTAACGATCTTTCTATAGTTGTGGGATTGGAAAATATACTCAAGCTGATGAAAAAAACCTTTATCGATGCTTTAAAGATTAAAACATTTGGAATATTAGTAAGGGATAAAGATGGTAATCTGGTTCTCGTTGATAGCGTGGGAATGAAAAATGAACAATGCGTGATTTCCGAATCGAGGATCGTTCAATTCTTGAAGGATAAACATCTTATCACCAAATACCCATCGATTGAGCAAGTCGACTTTAAAATGGTTTTCCAAGATGAAAAAGCTGAAAGATTAATTTCTGAAGGTATCTACACCATCATACCGATGATGGTCAAATCAAAAATTGTAGGACTATTACTTTTTGGGCTAAAACATTCAGGTTCCCATTTCGCAGGAAAAGATTTAGAACTTTTATGGGCTGCAGCAAACCAGGCTGCTATATCAATTGAGAATGCACGTTTATATAAAACTGAAGTTGAAAAACAGAAGATTGAAAGAGACCTTGACCTTGCTAGAAAAATACAGCAAGGACTTCTTCCCCAGTGCATTCCTGATATGAACGGACTGGATATTTGCGGCGAGATGATTCCGGCAATGCAGGTTGGCGGTGATTATTACGACCTGATACAAATCTCCGATTCAAAATTATTTGTGGTTGTCGGTGATGTATCTGGTAAAGGACTATCCGCATCTCTTTATATGACTAAGTTGCAGACTATGATTAAGCTAAGTTGTTCTGATAATAAATCACCAAAAGAAATTCTGATTGATATCAACAAAAGAATTTATACAGAGATGGACAAGAGCTGGTTTGTTACTATCACTCTTGCATTGTTTGATCTTAAAAAAGGAACCCTTACATTTTGCCGTGCAGGACATATGCCGGTACTTCAGGCAACAAACGGAACAGTTCAATCTTTTAGAACACAAGGATTAGGTGTTGGTCTAGAGAGAGGAATTGTATTTGAAAAATCCCTGGTTGAAGAAGAAGTAAAACTTTTACCAGGACAAATCTATGCATTCTTCACTGATGGCATTACTGAAGCAATGAATGAAAAAAACGAATTATTCGGTGATGAAAATTTAAACTCAATTCTTAAAAATAAAACTAAAGTCCACTCAGCAGATATTGTAAATGAAATCTGGTCTTCAGTCAATTCCTTCCGAGGAGAAGCTGAAGTAAACGATGATATGACAATGGTTGTGATTAAGGTTAACTAAATACTTGACTCAAATTGTAATTCTGAAACGTCCAGATCTGTTAGATTTCAATTCTGTTGAACACTCCCTTTCATTATTATTTGATATAATCAGTATATATTCTTATAATTTATTCAAGTTCTATTCTTTATTTATAAACAGCGGTTAAATGATAATCTTCTCATGCAAAAAGGAACTCCACTCAAATATTCGTTTGTAGTAAAAGATAACTATTTAAGTGTTACTGTCTCGGGATATTTTTCTCTTGCCGATGCAAAGAAAATGTATTCTGATGCACTGGATGCACTAGTGGATAAAAAACTCTCAAAATTGTTTTTTAATGTTCTTAAAGTTAAGGGATATGTAAAAACTATAGATAGATATTTTTTGGGTGAGTTTGCTGCCCTTGAATCA
>BS_KBA_SWE02_21mDRAFT_10000897_pt1 | contig 11230 bp, 9 predicted proteins | sample BalSeasSWE02_21m_FD_9196 | JGI IMG/M metagenome (IMG submission 9196)
GGCAGGCGTGTTGTTTCCTGTCCGCCCTACTTCGCTAAAGCTTCGTAGGGTAATAGGACAGGAAAGCCCGCCCGCCTCGCAGTCGGGCAGGCGCCACGCAATCATAGCAAAACCGTTGTGCAACATACAGTTTTACACATATTAAACAATATGAAAATATATAGACTAATTCCTATTTTATTTATAATCCTTGGATTTACAAATTCGGATAATATTATTAAGGTTCTTAAAGGACATAAGTGGAGTGTTGTAGATATTGAGCTAAATAATGATGGGGATTTGCTTTTGTCTGGAGGATGGGATAATACAATGAAACTATGGAGTTTGGTTGACAATAAAGAAATATTCACCTTTTCAAATCATGACAATATGATTTGGGATGTTGCCTTTAGTAGAGATGAAAATTATGTTGCGAGTTGTTCATGGGATGGTAGTATAAACGTCTGGGAAATAAACTCAAAAAAATTAATTAATAAGTTAAAACATAAACTGAAATTCGAAAAGATTCAATATGAGCCTTATTACGATAAGAAGGTAATTCCTAATATGTGTAATACAATCGATTTTAGTCCAGATAATAAATTTATAGCAAGCGGTTCATCTGATGGAATGATAAGAATCTGGGATTTTCNTAAAGGGGAATTGCTTGAAGTTATNNATATCCACGATTCCTTGAGTGTTAATCAAGTATTATTCACAAATTCAGGCAATAAATTGATNAGTACATCAAATAAAGTCATTATCTATAATTTAAAAACCAAACAGATAGATAAAGTCTTAGATGGACATAGAGGGGCTAGAATTTGTTCAATGGATTTAGATAAAAACGAAAAATTTTTGCTAACAGGTGATATTGCAATTCACAATCCTNTGATAATAATGTGGGATATAACAACAGGAGATTCAATAAATGTTTTTAGAGGACATGAGAAAATTATTCGAGACGTCTGTTTTTCAAATAGTGAGAAATTGTTTGCAAGTGTTGGAGAAGATAATTTAATAAAGGTATGGGACCTAAATAGTAATAAGATTTTGAAAACGATGACAGATAATGATGGTAAAGAATTAACTGCTATTTGTTTTAACTTGGATGATAGACAAATTATTTATAGCTCACAGGATAGAACAATTAAATTTAGAGATATTACAGATATAATTAACTAAGTACGTTGCAAAACAACGGCTATAAAACATTGGCGGGTAATACTTAGAAATAAAAAGTTAAATTTGATACGTTTAAACTAAAATGAAAGCACTTATAAGCCTTTTTTTAATCATTCTTTTATCATCCTGTACACAAACGAAAGGTGAATTGGATTGGCTCCTTGGTGAATGGGAACGTACAAATAATAAAAAAGGAAGCATTACCTATGAGCAATGGGAAAAAGCAGGAGACACCTATATTGGCTTAGGATATACACTCAAAGATGCGGATACTGTTTTTAAAGAAAAGCTTCGGATACTAAAAATGGATGGCATCTGGCAGCTTGAAGTTATCGGAGTGAATCCAGATCCTACTTATTTTCAGTTCACTAAACAAACTGAAAAAGGCTTTGTATGCGAAAACCCCGATAACGACTTCCCAAAAGCAATTGAGTATTTTTCAGATGGCAAAAAACTAACAGCCATCATCTCTAATAAGAATAGTAAAATTCATTTTTACTTCAAATAGAAAAAATCTACCAATTATTCTTTCAAATCTACCAACAATCAAATTGAAATTCGCAGTTTATATTTTTATTTTCTACATTTGAGAACCCAAACAATCAATTATTTGTTAGCTGTTAATTCAATTCTAAACTATAATTGAAATGAAAAAAACTCCCTTCACTTTTGGATATAGCTTGATTAAGTTCCTCAATATATTAAATGTTCGTGCTCAAAAAGGTTTCGATGATATCACATTCGGAGAATACAGATGTGTTCATTCAGAAATCATGAATGAGAATCGTCAATTATTTTTTAGTTTACACTGATCAAACATCGAGAACAATACTTTAATCATAAATATTTTAAAATGAAAAATTTATTAAGTCGTGAAACACCCTATTTTGAATTAGCAAGAAGCGGTAAAAGAATCTCCCATATTGCCATTGCCATCCTAATGGTGATTGGTTTTATTATCCTTGGATCATTATTTAGTGATTTTCTTCTATTTAATTTAATACTTGGGAATCCAGTATTAAAGCCAGTGTACAAAAGCTTTTATCAGCTTGTTATTGGTTTCTCATCCATGATTTTATTTTTATGGTTATGGGTGCGTTTTTTTGAAGGAAGAAAATTTTTCACCATCGGATTTACAAAACAAAATTTTTTAAAAAAATACTTAAATGGATTTTTGATTGGTTTAGGTATGCTAACATTAGTTGTTGGCATAATGATAATGGCAGGTTTAGTAAAATTTAATGTGGCAAACATTTCATTTAATGCAAATACTTTGTGGATTGTAATCCTCATGTTAATAGGCTATATGATTCAAGGAGGTAGCGAGGAAATTATTTTTAGGGGATGGCAATTGCAAGTCATCGGAGCTAGATATAAACCATGGNTGGGTATTGTTATTTCATCAATCATGTTTGCTTTATTACATGGNNTGAATAAGGGGATTACTATTGTTGCCATAGTCAACATTTTACTATTTGGCCTATTATTGGCATTTTTTGTTTTGCGTAAAAATAGTNTATGGGCTGCTTGTGGATGGCATTCGGCATGGAATTGGGGAATGTCAAGTATTTTCGGTTTAGAAGTGAGTGGCAGCNAAAAAATTGGTTCCATCCTAAACTTATCAAGTTCAGGTCCGGATTATTTGGCTGGTGGTATTTTTGGTCCTGAAGGAAGTATAATCACGACCATTGTACTCTTCTTTGGCATCATTCTCATGATTACATTAAAATCGAAAAAGTCAATAGAAATTCAATAGAACATTGGTGTAGGGATATGAATTTTTAGCTATATCCTCTTTTTAAGATTCATTTAACAAACACCCCAACTTATATATTTTGAGTGACAAAGGATGATTAATTTGTTAAATTTGTAGAAACAAACTAATCTGATGCTCAAATTTTTAAAAAAACCCTATCCTTTTAATGATGATCTACGTCATAATACGAAAATTATTTTTCTTATTAGTTTGGGTCTTTTTGTGTTTTTTTTCTTGTTTGAACCTTTTGAGATTCAAAGTTTAGACATCAAAGAAAAAATTCAAATTGTATTGGGTATTGCACTGGCTACTTTTATTTCTCTAAGTACTAATTTATTATTACTCCCTTCCATTCTTCCCAAAATTTTGACTTCCGAAAAATGGACTGTTAAAAAAGAAATAGTATGGAATAGTTGGATACTATTCACTATCATGATTAGCTATGTAGCCTATTATCAGATTGTCGAAATCAGTATTTTCGACCTTAGCATCACTACCATTTTTAAGATTTTACTGATGGGATTGCTACCCATTTCAATATTAATTACAATCAATCAAGAACGATTATTGCGTACGTATAAGAAAACAGCAACCGAACTCAATAAAAAAATTGAAGAAAAAAAATCGATCAAAGATATTATCATTACTATCGATTCAGATTATCAAAAAGATAGTTTAACATTGAAAATTATTTCGATTTTGAATATTCGATCGGCTGGGAACTATATTGAAGTTTATTGGTCTGAGAAAGAAACTGTAAAAAAACAAATGATACGAACAAGTATGAACAAGGCTGAAGAGTTATTCAGCAAGTATGAATTTATATTCAAATGTCATCGTTCTCATTTAATCAATATTAATAATATCGAAAAGATTGAAGGAAATTATCAAGGCTATCGTGTGTTTTTCAAAAATATGAACGACTCCATTCCAGTATCCAGAATGTACGTGAAAAAGCTCCATGATATTATTTAGAATTAAGTATGTATTTCAGCCCTAAAAAGAATAGATCAGCCCTATTAATCCAGATTCACCCCTAATATTTTTCATCCCTTACGAAATAAAATAGTTTTGCTCTAAATATGAATAAGAGCAGGAATTATGAATGGATTCAATATCGGAGATTTGAGAGTAAAATTACCCATCATACAGGGTGGAATGGGCGTTGGCATTTCTTTATCAGGTTTAGCTTCGGCAGTCGCAAATGAGGGTGGTATTGGCGTCATTTCAGCAGTAGGGATTGGGATGATTGAAGAGAATTACAGAGGCAATTTCAAAGAAAAAAATAAAATCGCACTTCGCAAGGAAATACGAAAGGCTCGTTTGAAAACAGATGGCATCATTGGAGTGAATTTAATGCTGGCTGTAACCGATTTTGACGATCTATTAAATGTTGCCCTTGAAGAAAAAATCGATGTTGTATTTATGGGTGCGGGTTTACCATTGAGAATTCTATCAACAATTCCAGCTTCCCTACTCGAAAATTCAAAAACCAAATTCGTACCAAAAGTATCGTCGGCCAAGGCAGCCAAACTGATTTTTCAGTATTGGTTATCAAAATACAATCGCATACCGGACGCCATTGTTATCGAAGGACCAAAAGCAGGTGGACATCTGGGGTACAAAGAAGATGAACTAAAGGATTCAAAAAATGATTTAGAATCAATCATAAAAGAGACCATCTCTGTTATGAAAGAATTTGAAAACTTAACAGGAAAAAATATCCCCGTTATTGCAGCTGGAGGAATTTATTCAGGCCAAGATGTATATAATGCCTTAGAATGGGGAGCAAGCGCTGTTAAAATGGGAAGTAAGTTTGTTACAACCCATGAATGTGATGCAGATATTGCCTTTAAAGAAAGCTATCTGAATTGCAAAAAAGAGGATATTGTAATCATAAAGAGTCCTGTAGGATTGCCTGGCCGAGTAATCAAAAATAAGTTTGTGGAGCAAATCATGAACGGATTAACAAAGCCGGTTAATTGTCCTTGGAAATGTCTGAAAACCTGCAATTTTAAAACGGTCCCCTTCTGTATTGCAGAAGCTTTGTTTAGTGCAGCGAAAGGAGATTTATCGCAGGGGTTCTCATTTATAGGAGAAAAAGGGAGTCTGGCAACGAGCATAAAATCTGTTAAAGAAACCATACTAGATGTTGTATCAGAATATTATGAGGCAGTCACTAATTCGGTTATTATAAAATCACCTATTGCATTGCCCAATCTGAGCAATTTATACCAGCTCCAAGCAATAGGAGGAATACAAACACATAAGATATAGATCAATGAAAACACTTCTGATTTATCCACAATATCCCGATACTTTCTGGAGTTTTAAACATGCCCTTAAATTTGTTTCGAAAAAAGCAGTAAATCCTCCTTTGGGGCTTCTCACCATTGCAGCTATGCTTCCCAAACAATGGCAGAAGAAACTTATTGACATGAATGTCGAAACTCTTAAAAAGAAAGATATTATCGAGACCGATTATGTATTTATCAGTGCCATGAATATACAGGCAAAATCTGCTATCGAAATTATTGAATTATGTAAATCTTTGGACAAAAAAATTATTGCTGGTGGCCCACTTTTTACTGAGGAGCCAGAAAAATTTCAAATGGTGGATCATCTTATTTTAAATGAAGCCGAATTAACATTGCCCCATTTTATTAATGATCTGAGTCTTGGAAAAGAAAGACATTTATACCAATCTGAAAATTTTGCTAATTTAAACGATACCCCTACCCCCGATTATTCACTGGTTAAAACATCAAAATACGACACTCTCAATTTACAATATACCAGAGGATGTCCNTTCAATTGTGAGTTTTGTGATATCACCGCTTTATTTGGAAATAAAGTTAGAGTTAAATCTAGCAATCAAATAATAAACGAGTTAGAAGCCATTTATAATACAGGTTGGCGAAATAATGTTTTCTTTGTGGATGACAACTTTATCGGCAATAAAAAAATACTGAAAAATGAAATGCTACCTTCCATTATCCGATGGATGGAAAGCAAAAACCATCCCTTTTCATTTACAACAGAAGCTTCCATCAATTTATCGGATGATGATGAATTGATGGATTTAATGATACAGGCAGGATTTGTAAGCGTGTTCATAGGTATTGAAACAACCGAAATGGCCAGTTTATCGGAATGTGGTAAATCGCAGAATATTAACAGAAACCTTATTCAAAGTGTTCATAAAATTCAAAAAAAAGGACTGGAAGTTTCGGGTGGGTTTATTTTAGGATTTGATAATGATTCGCTTTCGGTATTCCAAAAACAAATTGATTTTATCAGGGATTCAGGTATCATATCGGCCATGGTAGGTTTGCTGAATGCTCCCATAAAAACCAGGCTATATAAACGTTTAAAGGCAGAAGGACGTATCGTAAACGAATTCATCGGCAACAATACTGACCTTCGATTGAATTTCATTCCCAAGATGGATATAAAACAATTGTTTGAAGGCTATACAAAAGTCATTAAAGGGATATATAGTGGACCAGCCTATTATTCTCGTGTATTAGAATTTGTTAAACGATTCACTCCAAACAGAAAACACAATGAAGACTTTTCATTCCAAAACCTCATTGCATTTTCCAAAACTATATTTAAGTTGGGGATTATAGATTCCCACCGCAAAGAATACTGGAAATTATTGATCTGGACTATAAAAAATCGACCCAAATTGGTGCCCCTTGCTATCACATATTCTGTCTATGGCTACCATTTCCGAAAGGTTTTCGAAAATATTTTATAGTAATCATTGAAGATATGGCATATGTCGGTATGTAACTTTTGTCAAAATCAATCGTCATACAAACGACATAAAAATTACAGCAATGATTTACAACTTCTTCAAGATTGCACTGCGTAATCTGCAAAAACGAAAACTCCATTCATTTATAAATATTTTCGGTTTAGCCTTGGGAATGGCCGCTACCATCCTTATAGCATCCTATGTGTTTTTTGAACTTAGTTATGACAAACATAATGAGAAGTACTCGGATATATACAGGATCTACAGCACTATTTATTTGCCCAATGGTGAATCGGTAGAAGGACCTGCAACCTTAGGGACTATCGCACCTCAATTACATGAACAAATTCCAGAAATTACGCAAGCTATTAGAATGCAGGGATTTGGAAACATGGATATTTATTACAAGGAAAGCATTTTTTCGAGTAATAAACTGCTTTGGGTTGATTCAAGTTTTTTTGATGTTTTTAGTTTTGAATTCATTTCCGGAAACCCATCCGATGCACTGACACAGAAGCGATCACTGGTGTTAACCCAAAGTTTTGCAAAAAAAATATTTGGCGAAGAAGACGCTTTTAATAAAATGGTAAAGGTTAATGATAATAGTTACAAAATCGCAGGAATAATTAAAGATGTCCCCCTAAACTCACACCTCGATTTTGATATACTTGGATCATTTATCACGGTATGTAATAGCGATTATGATATCACCAAAGACAATGGTTTCAATTTTTACACCTATGTTGTTAGCCCTACACTAAAAAATAATAGAACAGCTATTGAAGAAAAAACGAATGCATTGGTCAATCAAATTACAAGCGATCGTTTTGGGGAGATGGGACTCAAGGTTGATTCCTATTTTCAACCTTTAGGCGACATCCACTTAAAATCGCATTCGATTTTCGAATTCAAAACCAATGGGGATATTAATAACATTTACATTTTCTCCATACTGGCAATATTTATCATTTTAATTGCAGTCGTCAATTTCATCAATTTAGTGACTGCTAATTCTGAAACCAGAGCCAAAGAAATAGGCTTACGAAAAGTGATGGGTGCTTTTAGAGCAAATTTGTTTAAACAATTTATTGGAGAATCTATATTAACTTCTGTTTGTGCCTTTATTGTTGCCTTAGGGATTACCGAGCTCTTTATTAATTTATTTAAAGAGATGATGGCCAGTCCAATTGTTTTACCTTATTGGGAGAATCCAGCGATACTAATAATCATGCTGTTAGCTGTTATTTTAGTTGGATTCCTTTCCGGTAGTTATCCAGCTGTCTATTTATCTCGTTATTTACCTATCGAAGCCTTAAAAGGAAGTAAATCATCGGGTGGAGCAAAAAACACCTTCTTACGTAAATCCTTGGTTGTATTCCAATTTACCATTGCCATTTTCTTATTGATCAATTTGGCTTTACTTTATAAACAAGTAAGTTTTATGAAAAATAAAGACTTGGGATTTGATAAAGAACAAATTGTAGTCATTGAAAAAATTTCAAGCAAGATAAGGTCTTCATATACATCCCTTAAAGCAAACCTACTCACGAATCCAAATATTATTTCAGTAGCAGCCTCACAAGCAGTTCCTGGGGAGTTAGGGAATATTGAGGCTGCATACATTGTCGGTAGCGATTCCAAGTCAAGTATTGCGATCCACGAAAATAGAATCCAGGATGACTTTATCAAAACCTTTGGGATAAAACTCATCGCCGGAGAAGATTTCTCAAAAGAAATGGGAACTGCAAAAGATAAAATCATCCTCAATGAAACAGCCGTAAAAAGACTTGGTCTCGAAGACCCTATAAATAAAAAAGTAGTATTTTACAAAGATACTTTACAAATTATTGGCGTGGTTCAGGATTTCCATTTTCAGTCTTTACATCAGGAAATCGCTCCTTTTTCTATGACTAAAAGAAGAACCTATTTCAGCCTCATTTCTGTAAAAATTAATCCAAGGGAAATTTCAAAAACGTTGAAAGAAATAGAAGAAGCATTCAGAAACGTTGATCCAAATAATGTATTTAATTATAAATTTATTGATCAAACATNTGAAGAAATGTATTTGGCAGAAGAGAGATCAAATCAATTAACAACATATGCTGCGATACTCGCCATTATCATTTCAATGCTGGGCTTATTTGCGCTTACTTCGTTTACAATCACTCAAAAAATTCAGGAAATAGGAGTACGAAAAGTGATGGGAGCCTCTGTACAACAAGTTGTAAAAATGTTTATCATTGACTCAACAAAATGGGTCGTTATTGCTGGTATTATTGCCATCCCACTCGCCTATCTATCTATGCAAAAATGGCTCGAAAATTTCAGTTACCACACCAGTATCTCATGGTGGATGTTTTTGTTTGGATGTATAATAGCATTAATCATTGCCATCGCAACGGTAAGCTTTATTTCGATTAAAGCAGCAAGAGCAAATCCGGCCAATTCATTGAAATACGAATAATTCTTTTCTTATAAACTAATAAACCCATTCCGAAAATTCGGAATGGGTTTATTAATGCTTTTAAATTTATAATATCCAATACCTAAAAGGTAATTACATTATTTTCTTTAATAAACGTAGTTAAATCTGTACCCGTATATTTAACTGTTACACCTAACTCTGTTAGTTTATCAGATATTCCATACATATCAGCACAAGCTTTGCAAGCCAATAAATTGACTCCAATCTCATCCATTTTTTTAATATAATCTTGTAATTCCTGATCTTCGGAGAGTAGCTTTGCCGAAGGGCCCCAAACCAGCAAAGTAATGTCTTTCCACCAACCCTGTTTTTTTGCATTATAGGTATACATAAATACCATTTTAAGTGCGACCTCCTTATCACCGCTAGTCCAAACAACTACCAGTTTTTCTTTTCCATCTATTTTTGATTCCATAGCATTTTCTGTTTTATCATCCTGGGCATAAGTGGCAAAACCACAAAACACAAGGCTTATTATCATTATTAAAGTGCTTAATTTTAGTGTTTTCATAATATTCAATTTGATGATTTCAAAATTTCAACTCATACCTTATCACTCAATTTCTTTGGCTTTATGTGAATTCACAAACACTACATCCCCAATCTCATCATACCCTTTAAATAGACTTACTCCATACAGTTCGAGATGTTCAGGTCGGAAGCCAATGATGGTCAATCCGGCTTCAGCTGATCGTTCATTAATAATGTGTTTACTGCTTACAGCTTCATCTTTAGCGATGATTTCAATGTTTTTTGGCGTGATCGGAATGCGCCCTGTTTTAATTAATTCCGTAAGATCTGCACGGGTCTCCTCCACTTTATGATCTTTGCATATATCAAAAATGGTAATCTCCGATTTTTGCCAATCGGGATGCCCCAGAATAATATAGCTCAATAAAATCATTAAGTTCGAGTTTTGGTGATCAAAACTCCTTATCCACACATGTATAGCCTGCTTTTTCAAATAGTTTCGCCCTGAGCTACCCAACACACAAACATCCAGATTACCTGACAATACAAGGTTAAAATTGTCTATAATTTCTTTCAATTCATTTAATTGGCTTTTATCGTATTCAAAAACCACCATATTATTTTCCATTCCAGAAATACCCGGCAATTGAATGGCTTGCGCCAAAGCTGTTGTATATGAAGGTGAAATCATAGTATCAATATAAACGCTATTTTTTCCTTGTCCAGCCTTTAAAATAAGCTTTTTCTGAGTGCTCAAAGCTTCAAGTCTCTTCTCTCTGGTAAAATACCCATCAACCAAATGGATATAAGTGGCAAAGCCATATTTATACGAAAGCCAATTGAGAAAACGGAAGGCATGTTCACGTTCTAGCGAATTCCGAGAAACAAAAATGGCCGAAGGGCGCCAAGCCTCGCTGCTACGCATACGCGACGATTTTTGTAAATACAATTGTAAGCGACGATTTATTTGAAAGATCGATCCCTTAAAAATGGATTGCAATCCTTGACGCTCTTTATGATAATGGGTGATCCCTAAATAAATCAATATCATTAAAAGGATGGCTAAATAGGCATAAAAAGTGTTGATTTTGAACATCAACCAAAAACTTAACACAAAACCAATCAATGAAAAATACCATTTTGAACGAAAGGTAGGACGGTAGGACGGGTCGGAACCAAAATGATTTAAAAACGAAATCAAACAGATAGATCCATAAGTAACCATAAAGAACATAGAAATAACTTCAGCTACCGAATTTACATTGCCCATAGCGACGAATACAAAAGCGATAATTACCGTAACCAAAGAAGCATTAAAGGGCTCTTTGGTTTTGCCTTTGCCTTTAGCAAAAAACTTATTCACCCAGCCAAACGGAAACGAATCGTCCCCACCCAATGCCTGCAAGGTTCGAGGAGCCACCATAACAGAACCAATAGCAGAACTTATAGTTGAAGCAGCAAGGCCTAAAGGAACAGCAATCCAACCAAAAACGGCTATCTTACTCATAACCAATTGTTCATTTAACAATTCATCGGTGGATGCAGAAACAGATAATTTCCAAATGATAAATACATAAATGATCAGACCACC
>BS_KBA_SWE02_21mDRAFT_10000898_pt1 | contig 11210 bp, 9 predicted proteins | sample BalSeasSWE02_21m_FD_9196 | JGI IMG/M metagenome (IMG submission 9196)
CCCAAATCCCATGACAATCCCAAAAAGAGCCAGACCAACAAGCCAGACTAGCTCCCTTGGCTTTTTATACGCCCCCCATAAAAATACTTGCGACATATGGGCAAACACCATCACAACCATAGCCGACGAACCCCAAAAATGGTAACTCAGGAGAAACCAGCCGTAATCGACTTCATGGATGATGTATTGGGTGCTGTCATAGGCATGGTCCGTACTGGGGACGTAATAAAACATCAACAGAATCCCAGTGACCACTTGGAGGATAAAAATGAAAAGGAGAACAGAACCAAAGGCATAGGCCCAACGCGACCCACCAGGTATGGGCTCATTGAGCATTTTGGCCTGAATATTTTTTAGGCCGACCCGTTCATCAACGAACTCAACGATTTTTTCAAACGGATTGGGTTGATTCACTGGCTGAAGATCCTGCTGCATGAAGGAAAATTCCTTGAATGAATTGAAGACTTCTCAAAGGAGGCGAATTTGATCCTTGACACCGGCCTTGTACTCAATATCAATAATTTGTATTTCACCGGCGGCATCAACCTTCAATGGCAGGACATCCAGGCCACGAGGTGCTGGGCCGTCGAGGACTTTCCCGGCTTCATCATACAGACTCAAATGACAAGGGCAGAGAAACACTCCATCAGGATTACTCTTCGTTTTTCTCCACTTGTAACCACATCCTAAATGAGGGCACTTTCCAGAAAATCCAATNTANGGTGAATTGGCCTTATTGACATGAAGCAAATCGCCTTTAGCATCGAAAAACCTTGAATCTTTACCACCATACACGGCCTTTTGTACTTCAGGAGTGGCTTTCACAATCCAGATATTCTTTTCAATTTGTTGTTCCGGCATAAAAGCTTCTTTAAAGCCGCGACTAAACTTAAACTGGAACCCAATATTTTCCTTCGTTACTTTCTTGNTATTCCCTACAGAAAACCAGGCATTATCAAAAGGCTTAAACATGGGCTTCATGAGGAATTTCAACACAGGATATGCCAGCGGAAGGGCAATAAGGGTCCCAATCGCATGGGTCATATTATTGAAAAATGTCCTTCGAGGAACGCCTTGCTCCAAACAAGGAAGAGGCACCAGAACCTCACCAGGCTCAACATGCAGATGGTCTTCCAGATGAGCAATTTCTACCTCATGAATCGTGACATATCGATCACGATCAATTGCGGGGAATCTGTCGAATTCTTCCGTGGAGCACCGAAGGACAATCTCCTCTTCACTCACCACCTGCTGAACTTGGCCAATGGGAACCAGACGATCCACACCTTGAGCACCAATTTCCTTCACAACCACATGACTAATTTCATGNGACAGGGGATCAANAATAACCTTGGAAATCTTTCCAACTTCCTNATCNCCNCANAAGGCCTTGGCTGTTAGCTTTGGTTGCATATCAAATGAATCCTNGNGCTGCACTAATTCATCTTTATNGGCTTAGGGGTCTCTACCGAAGCATCCTTTAAGGTTGCCAGAAATGCGACAAGGGCATTGATCTCTTCTTCAAACATGAGATCACGATATTTATCTGGCATTTTCCCCTTCTTGTATTGCTTATCGAAACCTTCCGCCATCCAACTTTTAGGGTTAAGGATTTTCTCTCTGAGCGCTTCAGGAGTCATCAAGCTCCCAATGTTATCCAGCACAGGACCTCGCTTCTTCCCACCTGACCCAAATAATTTATGACAGTTATAGCATTCCTGAAGCTCCCATTGTTCTTTGCCTTTGGCAATAATATCGCCAGAAGCGGCACCTCCTCCTGATTTAGCCGCCACTTCAACTTGCACCCCAGCTCCAAGAGAACTTAGTTGTGCGGTAATTGCCTTAGCTCGCTCATCCAAGGCCTTCGCTCTGGCAATGAGCTCATCGGCTTTACCCTGCTCCGATCGGGCCTTTCGCAATTTGAGAACTTTCTCAATTTTCCCAGCTTCATCATCAGGGTCGAATTGGGGCAGAATGGATGCTCCGGCGATATACATACCCGAAAGCAGCACATAAAATACAATGAGCGCTCCAAGAGCCTTAAAGCCTTCTAATCGCTTCATTGGAGGAGCATCCAAAAGGATAAACACAAATGCTCCCAACATGGCATAGATGAAAAACATGATCTGAAAGATCGGTGGGAAATGCGTCTGTTGAGCCGCAACAACCAAAATCGCCCCAATGATAATACCGATGGTTGTTTTCTTTAGTACGCTTTTCGTGAAGCTTTGGTTAGCCATACGATTCCTTTTCTTCCTAATGCGTTCTTTTTGGCTTCAGCAGGAACAGGCAATTCCTAATGTGCTTCAGCCTTGGAACTTGCCGGTTTAAGCGTTACCAGAATGGCAAAACTGACCACAGCAAAGAACACGATCGTCACCCCGGTTATCCACCAAGCCGAATACGACAATGTGGGAGTAAACGCTTCGGGTGTGAAATCTGGGACAAGATTATACACATGAAAATATTTTCTGGTGAGGGACCGAACGGTTCCCATCAAGCCCATCGTCCAAATTGCGCTGAACGCCAGGAAAATTAAAACAAATTGTGAGGCAAAATCGATTTTCCCCCAAATGATGGTTCCACGTTTAATCGCCCGATTGTACATGATGTAATTCACGATGGTGAGGAACACCAAGGTGAATGCAGCCGCATTTTTGGCAGGCATAAGAGCCAGCTCCTGTGCCCATTCCGGTAGCTCAACATCATGCGTCGCCAACCCTTGAGTGGCAACAAAGCCATGAGGCGTCATCCAAATGGCGTCGGCCACCACAATCATGAGAAATCCAATTTTGATCATGGTAAATGCGGAAACCGTAAAGTTTCGTAGACCTGGAACTCTTCCTAAGATTACAGGGACAAGGATGGTAGCTGCCAAGAAAATAAGGGATTTCCATTCAGGCGGCGGGAACATCTTCCAGGCCACTCCCATTATGGCTGGCATGAAGAGTACAGCCAGAGCCACATACCCAGACATGCGTATCTCCTCAACCCCCTCAATTCGCTTGAGACTTAACCAGATATAATAATTACTGGCCAGAAAGATGAGACCTATCATGGCCCCTTGCATTTCAAAGAACATCGACAATTGATCGGCCATCATATAGGGACAAATTGACGCATCATAATCACAGAGTTCGAAGGCCAGGAGGTAGCCCATAAACGGAAGCAAGAGCAGCGCACCCACTCCAATCATATTGCCCACAAATCCCATCCAATCATAATAAGACCGCTCTTCGTCGGTCTTCGACCTCATAAACATATAGGCCGCAATCAAACCCGCGATAAAACCCCCAAAGGTAACATTCCCTACCAAACGATGAAGGTTGAGAGGCATCCAACTATAATTGGACATCTTGTCCCAGAGAGTGGCCGTTTGAATAAACTCAATCAGTGACACCCCCTCCGCCGCTTTAGCAGGAGTATTCATGAAAGCCGTCGGGCCATCAATCACAAAAAGTGTGACGGTTCCCACAACATTCAAGAGGATTCCTATCGCAATATGACGACCTTTCAAGGGTCCTTTCATAGAATCCCAAGAATAGAAGTACGTATAGAGGATAATGGTTTCCAGGATAAACAAGAGCGGATAAATGACCGCGAAAACCAGGAAGAAATGCTGAATTAGCCAGGTGGTAAAGCCAGGATAGGTCCCAAGCAGGACAAAGATAAACAACCCACCAGTCAAGGCGGTCATACTATAGAGGATGACTGTTACCTTAATGACTTCCTTGGCAAGCCGATCGTACTTCGGGTCGTTATTTTTATACCCAAGCCATTCTGCCACCACCGCAAAAATGGGAGCACCAAGGACAAAGGCCGCGAACAAAATATGTAGATTCGCCACAACCCATACAGCTGTCCTATTTCCGGCATAAGGGAAATCAACCGTCGGGGCATCTGGAACCTGCCCATACGCCATGGCTGCCCCCCCGACGAGCAAACCAAAGACCATCCATATACTTCGATGTAAGGTTTTCAAGGGTCGTCCCCCTCCTTTATCTTTCTTCTCGTTCCAGAGATTACGTTTTGCCGTTTTTAGTGGGCCGCATCCCCTGCTGGGGCTTCAGCTGCTGGGGCTTCAGCTGCTGCAGGAGAAGATCCGGCTGTTCCTGCTGCCACCCATTTTTTTGCTGCCACATCATATTCTTTACCAGGGAGACCGAATGTGGCTTCAAACGCAATGACTTTCCAAATTGCATCTTCCGAGAGCTTGCTCTTCCATGGCTTCATTTTGGTACCTGTCACTCCCTCATTCACCCGCCAAAACCAAACCGAATCCGAATAGAGCTCCATTTGTTCGGTCCGTCGGAAGTCCCTTGCGCCCGCCTTAACTGGCTTCCCATTTTTCCCATGGCAACTCGCACAATTCACATCAATATTTTGAACCCCGGTAAAAATAGCCTCGCCCTCTTTTAGAATTTCTGGATTGTTCCAATAACCATCCGGCATGTGCTTGTCAGCATATTCAGGTGGAGCTGGAGGTGGAGGCTTTGGTGGCCCCTCTTCTCCGCCGCCACAAGCAGACAGCGAAAGCCCCATAACCGCAACTCCAACCACCAACAGATTTTTCAGATTTCGGTATTCGTTCATTGTTCCCCCTCGCATACGTGACTCCTCACCTACATTAAAACTTTGTGATTATTTATTACTTAAACTCTTCTCGCTATTTTTCAGGCAAATGCAATACAGCTTTCCGGGTTACCTTATATAAAAATATCATTCAAAAAGCAAAGAGATAATTTCTTGAAGGGCAGAAAACGTACAGGCGGGGGTAACGCTCAAAAAAATAAGATGCCGGTATATCACATTCCCCAAATACCTATACTCTACATTCCTTTTGCTTTGACAAATAACCTCAGATATCCAGATCACTCCTCTTGTTGTGACGGACCTCACACACTTTCGTCTTCCTAGGTCTTTCGAGCGCCGAAAAAGACCTGGATTTTTATCACAGACGAGCGCCGAGCGTCAATTAATTCTTCCTGCAAACAAGTGGACATTGCTTACTTCATCGTCGCTAGCTTTTAAATAAGCAACGCATTGGCATGTATCAAAATTTCGAGTAAGAAAAAATGAGAGAACCGAGGGAGGGAAGCAAGCTGGATGGATCTAACTGATCTGTGGCTTTTGCCATTTTTTGGCCCAATCTTCCCACGAACGACCAAACGCCGTATCTTCTCCACTAAATTCCACTTCGGCAATGTCGCGGCACTTCACTACGCAGGGCTCGGGCTGGTTAGCTAAAAACATCTTGACAATGGAGTGAGGAGCTCTCTCTTGGCAATCAAAGACGTAGCCAATGAGCAGCTCTCCTGTCCTGAGGTGAATCGTGACGTCGCCTCGGTAATCAACCGCACGTCCAATGGCCTCCTGCAACTCCGCTTCATTGGCAGGCTGCAGCCGGCATCCTTCCAAGGACTGTCTATGGTCATCAGAAGGACCTGGGGCACTCATGACGCAAACAGGATCTCAAGTGGCAGATTGGGGAATCGTTGAGGTCGAAATGGTGGGCAAGCAAACATGCGGTCTCTATACCGCATTGGGGAAAAGCGTGGCTTTGACTGTTCCGAAAAACCCGCCCCAGGTACTGAAGGTATCTTGGACAGCCGAAGCTTCGTAGCCACAATGCACCATACAATCTCGACATTGGTCATGACGTCCCGTGCCGTATCGATCCCACTCCGTCTCTTCCATTAACTCTCGAAACGTGGGGACATACCCTTCCTGCAATAAATAACAGGGACGTTGCCAGCCAAAAATATTATAGGTGGGATTGCCCCACGGGGTACATTCATAGTCGCGTTTGCCCATGAGAAATTCCAGAAATAACGGCGACTGATTGAACTGCCAATGCCGCTTACGCTTCATGAGTAATTGCGAAAAGAGCGACTGCGTTCGATCTCGCCTGAGGAAGCTATGCTGATCCGGCGCTTTATCGTAACTGTACCCCGGGGAAATCATCATCCCTTCGACGCCAAGCTCCATCATTTCATCAAAGAAGCGACGGACGCGAGACGGCTCAGCATCATCAAATAATGTCGTATTGGTCGTGACGCGAAACCCCTTTGCCAATGCCGCACGAATGGCTTTAACCGCCACATCATACACCCCATCTCGACACACCGCATGGTCATGCTCTTCTTTGAGCCCATCCATGTGAACACTGAAGGTGAGGTACTTAGAAGGCGTATAGTCCTGCAATTTCCGCTCAAGGAGAATGGCGTTGGTGCAGAGATAGATATACTTCTTTCGCTTCACGAGTCCTTCTACGATCGCCGGCATTTCTGGATGAATAAGCGGCTCTCCGCCCGGAATACTCACAATAGGAGCTCCACATTCATCAGCAGCCGCCCAACATTGTTCCGGCGTCAGTCGTCGATTCAGAATATGATCTGGGTATTGGATTTTTCCACATCCCGCACATTCCAAGTTGCAGCGGAACAAGGGCTCCAACATTAGGACCAACGGGTAGCGCTTGACTCCCCGAAGATGCCGAGACAGCGCATACTGCGAAACGGTATACATTTGTGAAATAGGTACGGCCATAACTAATTCACCCCCAAAGACCTTTCCAGGTTAATGACTCGAGCGAACAATAAGAACCGTTTCATGGAACGGTAATGCCTGACGCAGACATCAAACTGCATGCGTTTTCGTTCTGTTTGGACGGGAGTTAATGGTGGAGGCGCCGAGCGGGATCGAACCGCTGAATCGCAGTTTTGCAGACTGCTCCCTTAACCACTTGGGTACGGCGCCTTCAGACCCCTATTATAAGGAGTTGTTTTTGCTTTGCACAACCGAGGAGCTGATTGATTCTACTCTCGTGGAAGAACCAACAATCATTTGAGGGGCAAAACCGGAATCTCTCGGGTGGAAGAACCTACCGAAGCAATCGATAATCCTTTAAGCGGAAGAGGTAAGGGATGATTCCGTGAAACGANATCACCTGTTCCTTCAGCATCTTGCTCTTTGGCCATCGCTTCAACTTCTTCGATTAACGTGTCCATCAATTCCTCAGAAGGCACACGTTTATACAATTGCCCTTTTTTGAAAACAATCCCCACTCCTTGACCACCAGCAATACCAATATCCGCTTCCTTCCCTTCGCCAATACCATTGACGACACAGCCTAAGACAGAAATGGTGATGGAGTTTTTAATATGCCCCAAGCGGTGCTCCAACTCATTGGCCATTTTGACGACATCAATTTCGACACGCCCGCAGGTTGGACAGGCAATCACATTCACTCCTCGACGACGAAGCTCCAGCGACTTTAAAATTTCAAATCCCACTTTGACTTCTTCAACTGGATCAGCGGCTAGAGATACCCGCAGAGTGTCTCCAATCCCTTGGGAAAGAAGCCAACCCAATCCTATGGCAGATTTCACCGCCCCGGTCATGGCTGTCCCGGCTTCCGTGATGCCAATGTGCAACGGGTAGTTGGATTGCTGAGCAAAGAGCCAATAGGCATCAATCGCCGTATGGACATCAGAGGCCTTCAAGGACACTTTCATATTGGTAAAGCCCACATCTTCTAGAGCATGGACCGCATTTAACGCCGACTCGGCCAGCGCTTCGGCGGTAGGATATCCATATTTGTCTAAAAGGGGCTTCTCCAGTGACCCGCCATTGACCCCAATTCTCAGGGGAATGCCATAATCATTGACCGCTTTGATAACTTCTTCCGTTTTCCACCAAGGACCAATATTGCCTGGATTAATGCGGACACAATCCACGGTTTCTGCCGCTTTCAAAGCCAGCCGATGATCAAAATGAATGTCCGCAATGAGCGGAACCGTCATCTGAGCCTTGATTTTGGGGAGCGCATTGACGGCCTCCATATCCGGGACGGCCACTCGAATAAGTTCGCACCCCGCCTCTTCTAACCGATGAATCTGTTCAATGGTCCCCGCGACATCACGTGGATGCGGGATGGTCATGGATTGGACGGTAATCGGCGCGTCTCCACCGATTTTGACCGCTCCCACCTGAATTTGGCGTGTTTTTCGTCGCGCAATATGCATAGGCCGATACTAACGTGCGATCGCTTGCAGTGTAACTCGGTCGTAGAGGGCCTTGGCTTGCTCATAAATACCATTAGCTGTGAGGCCGTATTTCTCGCGGAGTAAATCTTGTGGGCCTTGCTCAATGTACCAATCTGGCAACCCTAAGACCTTGGTGGGCAAGCCCCAGCATTCTTCTTCAGAGAGGAACTCCAACACGGCTGAACCAAAGCCGCCCATTCGGCAACCCTCTTCCACCGTGACCAAACATTTCACATTCCTCGCGACCTCTCGGATCAGGTCTTTATCCAAAGGCTTAACAAAGCGCGCATTGATGACCGCCACCGAGACACCATCATCTTTTAATTGTTCTGCCGCTTTCATGGCTTCTGATACCGTCACGCCAATCGCCAGAATAGCCACATCGCATCCGTCGACCAATAGCTCACCTCGCCCAATTTCCAAGGGAACCGGCTCTGGGTCCAAAGGCACCCCCAAACTGCTCCCTCGTGGATACCGTACGGCTGTGGGTCCATCATGGACTAATCCCGTTTGCACCATATGTTGCAATTCATTTTCATCTTTGGGAGCCATAATCACCATATTCGGCATATGACGGAGAAACGCAAAATCAAAGGCCCCATGATGCGTGGTCCCATCTTCAGCCACCAAGCCACCACGATCTATGCAAAACATTACTGGAAGATTTTGCGTCGCGACATCATGGACGACTTGATCATAGGCACGCTGAAGAAACGTCGAATACATACAAATCACCGGGCGCATATTTTCAGCCGCTAACCCCGCGGCATAGGTCACCGCATGTTGTTCGGCAATTCCCACATCGATGAGCCGACTTGGGAAAGCCTTCTGAAACTCAGACATCCCGGTGCCTTCGCACATCGCCGCAGTGACCACCATCACTCGCTTATCATTTCGTGCCTGACGAATGAGCGTGTTCGCTGCAATCGCGCTGTAGGATTGATGCCCCGCTTTTTTGATTGGTTGCCCAGTTTTTCCGTCGAAAGGCGAGCAGGCATGAAACCACACAGGATTTTTCATGGCTGGCTCAAAGCCTAGACCTTTTTTTGTAATGACATGCAGGAGTGTCGGCCCCTTGAGCTTCAAGACATTCTCCAAGGTCGGCAACAAATGCTCAAAATTATGTCCGTCGATCGGACCAACATAACGAAAACCTAATTCTTCAAATAATAACCCGGGAAGGAGAAATCCTTTTGCCAATTCTTCCGCGCGAATGGCCATCCGCTTGACGGGCTCACCAATTTGAGGAATCGTGTCTAATAAATGCGCGGTTTCCTCACGAAATCTCGTATAAAACTCCCCGGTAAAGGTCCTGTTCAGGTACGCCGAAATCGCTCCAACATTTTTGGAAATCGACATTTGATTATCATTCAATATCACCACAAAATCACGCCCCATATCCCCGGCATGCTGCAGCCCCTCCAAGGTCATCCCAGAAGTGAGAGCCCCATCCCCAAGCACACAGACGACTTTATTTGATTTTCCCAATTGCTCTCGGGCCTCGACAAACCCCACCGCAGCCGAGACTCCGGTTCCGGCATGCCCGGCATTAAACGTGTCATACACACTTTCTTCTCGTTTACAAAATCCACTCATCCCCCCGAATTGTCGGATGGTGTGAAACTGTTCGCGGCGTCCGGTCAACAATTTATGGGTATAGGCTTGGTTACTCGTGTCCCAAATGATTTTATCGTGAGGAGTATTGAGCAAATACTGTAAAGCCACCGTGAGTTCGACGACACCTAAATTTGAGGCTAAATGCCCACCAATATTGGAAATCACCTCAATGATTAACTCACGAATTTCCTGGCAGAGTTCAGGGAATTGCTCGGGGGAAAGTTTCTTTAAATCTGTCGGACTTTCAATCCTTTTTAACAAGGACATACAGGATCCTTTCTGAGAAAACCAAAAACTTTTGTGAGGGAAAAATGGAGAGAGCTGGGACACCTACATTCTTAGGCAAGATCCTCCCATAGCTGCAATACACTGTCAAGCATCAGTCTCTTCCACTATGAAATGAGTCTGAACAGCGGGCGTATTTCTAAGATGAACTGTGTCTACTCCAGGCGCTTCCCTTCATGATCCAGGGATTGCATTCTGACAATGGCTCGGAATATATCAATCAGCGGGTCACCGCGCTCCTAGGCAAGCTGTTGATCGACTTCACCAATCCCGCGCCCGCCAGACCAATGACAATGCCCTGGTCGAAAGAAAGAATGTGGCGGTTGTGCGAACATTCTTTGGCCATAGTCGGATTCCACAACGCTGGGCCACGTGTTCATGAATGCCTTCAATCAAAAGCACCTCACGCACTATCTAAACTTTCATCGGCCCTGCTTCTTTCCAGATATCCAGATAGATCAGAAGGGCAAAGCACGCAAAATCTCTCGCTATGAAACGATGATGACGCCTTACGCCAAGCTGGAATCACGCCCGCGGGCGGAATAGGCTGAGGCCTGCACATCGCGAGTAAGACACTCACGCCCAAAGGTGATGAGATGGTGGGCCACCATCGCGATTTGGAAGACTGGCCTGCACATCGCGAGTAAGACACTCACGCCCAAAGGTGATGAGATGGTGGGCCACCATCGCGATTTGGAAGACTGATTCGACATTCCCCTGGCGCAGCTCGCGCCTCGTCATTTTCCAGAATTCTTTTCGATAATCGCTACAAACCCCTACCCGCCAGGCGATCCGTGAGAAGATCTCGATCGCACGCCGAAGATTGGGCCATGTGAGNTGGTCCAGGGGACGCACTGGTCGNTTGCGGTGTAGATACGTTCTCTTGGCTTGCGCAGCATAGCGCGCGTAAATATTTCGTGGCTCGTACGTCTCACGAATCACTCGCTTCCAGTTGGCCACCACGTCCTCATAAGGCTGCAGGTACTCGACGTTCGAATCACGTCCTTCGCCAGAATTCAGGCGATTGGCCTTTTGCAGCCGCTCGTAGAGGGGTGTATGCGGCAAGGCGACAAGCAAGTTCGGTGTCACAATGGGAATCTGAGAAGCCTCAATAAACTCCAGGATCGCGNCTGTTGTCTCCGGNGTGTCGGTATCCAACCCAATAATAATTCCAGCAGCGATTTCTATCCCATAACTATTGACCTTCTCGACGGCTTCAAGCATAGGCGTGCGGACGTTCTGTTTTTTACTCATGGCTCG
>BS_KBA_SWE02_21mDRAFT_10000899_pt1 | contig 11201 bp, 9 predicted proteins | sample BalSeasSWE02_21m_FD_9196 | JGI IMG/M metagenome (IMG submission 9196)
TAGATAGTCAATTGCGGGATCCCAACTCGGAAGAAAGTGGGCAACAACCAGTATATGCTAAAAATGCGGGTCGCTCAATTAAGCCCGAATATCTGGTAGTAGTGGGAATATGTACCCATTTGGGTTGCTCCCCCAGTTATATCACCGAAGAAGATCCGGTGGCCAAAACTCTACGTGCTGATTGGAAAGGAGGCTTTTTCTGTCCCTGTCATGGTTCCTTTTTCGACCTCGCCGGACGAGTCTTCCAAGGGGTGCCTGCACCTACCAACTTAGTCGTTCCTCCACACAGATATTTAAGTGATGCCCGTGTTATAGTGGGTGTTGATGCCGAAGGAGCATAAAAGTAAGATGAATAATTTATTGACCGCTACTTTAGGGTGGATGGATGACCGCTTCCCCGTCAGTCAATGGTGGAATGAACATCTCGCTCATTACTACGCCCCGAAAAATTTTAATTTCTGGTATTATTTTGGCTCATTAGCAATCTTGGTGCTGGTGATACAACTGGTCACGGGTATCTTTTTAGCCATTAACTACAAGCCTGATGCCACTTTAGCTTTTGCCTCCGTAGAATACATCATGCGTGATGTCGAATATGGTTGGCTCATTCGCTACATGCACGCCATTGGGGGTTCCTTCTTCTTCATTGCGGTGTATCTGCACATGTTTAGAGCATTACTCTACGGTTCCTATAGAAAACCGCGGGAGTTGCTCTGGATTATTGGCATGTTTATCTATTTGAGTTTAATGGCCGAATCGTTCTTGGGTTATTTGTTGCCCTGGGGACAAATGTCTTATTGGGGCGCTCAAGTGATTATCTCCCTATTTAGTGCGATTCCTTACTTTGGTGAGGACTTAGCCATTTGGGTCCGTGGTGACTTCGTGGTTTCCGATATTACTCTCAACCGCTTCTTTGCTTATCATGTGGTCTCCATGCCAATCATTCTCTTGGGATTGGTCTTCTTACATATTATTGCCTTACACCATGTCGGCTCTAATAATCCCGATGGCATCGAAATCAAAAAGCAACCAAAGAATGAGAAGGGCTGGTATTTAGATGGGATTCCGTTTCATCCCTATTACACGGTTAAGGATATTGTTGGGGTCGCCGTCTTTATGATTATTTTCGCGGCAGCGATTTTTTATGCCCCGGAAATGGGTGGTTATTTCTTAGAGCAAAATAACTTCTTTCCAGCCAATCCGATGCAAACACCACAACATATTGAACCACTGTGGTATTTTACTCCCTTCTATGCGATCTTACGTGCCATCCCTAACAAATTAATGGGAGTCATTGCGATGGGTGCTTCCATTGTGGTGCTATTCCTCCTCCCATGGTTGGACCGTAGCCCAGTGAAATCTATTCGCTATAAAGGCATCTTGTTTAAATTTGCGTTATTCCTGTTTGTCATCAGCTTTTTAGGATTAGGCTACTTGGGAATGCAAGTACCCACCGCCACGTTTACGCTGATGTCACAAATACTTTCAGTAATTTACTTTGCATTTTTCTTACTCATGCCATTCTATTCCGTATGGGATAAAACCAAACCAGTACCAGAGAGGTTGACAGATTGATGAAACGCTTAATTCTTGCCACTATTTTATTACTGCCTGCTCTTGCATTCGCTAATATTGGCGGGCCTTTACTAGAACAAGCGCATACTGACATTACCAATAAGGCCAGCTTACAAGAAGGAGCTAAATTGTTCGCTAATTATTGTCTGGGTTGCCATTCAGCCAACTATATGCGATTTGAACGAATCGGCAAAGACTTAGGGTTTACTGAAGAGGAAGTCAAACAATCTCTCATGTATACCACGGATAAAATCGGTGAAACCATGAAAATAGCTCTGACGCCAGCCGATGGTGTGACCTGGTTTGGTGTGGCACCGCCGGATTTAAGTGTCACCGCTCGTTCTCGCGGCGTGGATTGGTTATACACCTATTTGCTCACCTTCTACCTGGATCCAAAACGTCCTTTGGGAGTCAACAATCTGATGTTCAAAGATGTTGCCATGCCCCATGTGCTCTGGGAGCGTCAAGGTTGGCAAGCACCGGTCTATGAAACCGTCAAGGATGCTGAAGGTCAAGAGCATCAAGTGTTAACTAAATTGGAATTAGTGGATAAAACTAACGAAAAAGAGCGTGTCGAGAAATATCGCCAAGATGTGCTCAATCTCGTGACTTTCTTAGAATACATGGGGGAACCGGCTAAACTGGAAAGACAACGTTTAGGTATATGGGTTTTGCTCTATCTCTTCATCTTCTTAATCGTGGCCTATCTTCTGAAGAGAGAGTATTGGAAAGACATTCACTAATTTCAGTTTGACTAGATTTGACAATTTTTCAAAACCAGTCAAAACCAGATTTGACAACTTTTCGAAAGTTGTCAACTCTAAACCTGACAGAAGTTTGACCAGGTTTGACAATTTTTCAAAACCAGTCAAAACCAGATTTGACAACTTTTCGAAAGTTGTCAACTCTAAACCTGACAGAAGTTTGACCGGATTTGACAACTTTTCAAAACCAGTCAAAACCAGATTTGACAACTTTTCGAAAGTTGTCAACTCTAAACCTGACAGAAGTTTGACCAGGTTTGACAATTAGTCGAAAGTTGTCAACTCTAAACCTACAAGTATAAGTATAAGTAAATGAGGTTTCATATAAAACAGGACATTAACTATAACAGTTGGCGGCCCGTGACAGACACCGGGGTTTCACACAAAGGTTCTATCTAACCATTCTTTATATGTCTATTGACGACTCGAATCGAGAGTTAACTCACAGGCCAGCAATCATGACACTCTACTCTGATGGTATCGGTCCAGAAAGTCATTGTATACGCTTAGTGTTGGCAGAAAAAAATATTGAGTGTAACTTCCAATCAATTAACCCTGACCATAAAACTGAAGAATTACAACGATTTAATCCCTATCATGAAACTCTCATTCTAGTAGATCGTGATGTGGTATTGTATGATCCACATATTATTATGGAATACTTAGAGGAGCGTTACCCACATCCACCACTCATGCCAGCCGACCCGGTAGCTCGTGCTAATAATCGCCTCTGCCGTTATCGAATGCAACGCGATTTATACTTGTTAATGGAGACGTTACGGCAAGGGGGAGAACGTCGAGCCGCCAAAGCGAGAAGGGCAATGCGCGAAAATTTGGTTGCGATCGCTCCAATTTTCTTGAAAAAACCTTATTTCATGTCGGAAGAACTTTCTTTAATTGATTGCTACTTTATTCCATTACTATGGCGACTTGCAATTTTTAGAATAGACCTCTCTCGTCAACCAGAGCCGTTACGCGAATATGCTTATCGTCTATTTCAACGAGAGTCATTTAAAACCAGTTTAAACCACTTTGAACGAGAGATACACCTATGACCTCAATGCGGCCTTATCTCCTGCGTGCCCTCCATGAATGGATTATCGATAACAATTTAACTCCATACTTGTTAGTCAATGCCGACCATGAACAAGTGGCAGTACCCCAACAACATGTGGAGAATGGTAAGATTATCTTGAATCTGTCTACCATGGCAGTGCAATCTCTAATTATTAACGATGATGGTATTAGCTTCAGGGCACGATTTAGTGGCAGACCCTTTTCCGTCTTTGTACCCACCGTAGCGGTGTTAGCGATTTATGCTAGAGAAAATGGTAAAGGCATGTTTTTTCAACCCGAAGAAGAAACTGAAAACACCTCGCCCCCTCAACCGGAGGCACCACCACCGCCACGGCGTTCCAAACCGGTGTTAAAATTGGTAAAATAAATTAAGCAGTTCCTCATAACTTGGTAATTCATCTGCTCTAATTACCTTATTTAGACGCTAGATGCCTTACTTCACCCTTTTTCCTGCTATTGTTTCAATTATCCCTCTTCTCTCTGTAATATTAGTTCCCATTTGCCATCTAATCGTTTTGATTGTCCAAATCTGCGAGAGTTGGAAAATCTCGACGATACGACTTTAATTTCAGGGACCACCAACCATGGTGGTTGCCCTTACACGTTGGATCACCACCAGGGGTAGACTCTACCGGAATGACTCATTTTTATTGATAGGAAGTCCCCCAATGGCTAATGGTGCCAGCGAAACCGTGATACATGCTCAGTAGTCATGAAAGGTGAGTGATGGGTCGTTCAGGACTAGCAGTCCTTCAAGGAGGACTACCAGTCCTAATCGGTCACCCAGATTTCAGGACTACCAAAACCAGAGGTAAACATTTTATATGATTTCTCTCCCTAGCTGTACTGATATTGAATTGACTAATACGCTAACAGTGGCACAAGCATTAGCGCAAATTAAAGCTTCTCTTCAGCCATTAGCAGAATTTGAAAAAATTGCCTTACGTAGTAGTTTGGGGCGAATTTTGGCCGAAGATATTATTTCACCGTCGAATGTACCTGCTTATCGTAATGCCGCTATGGATGGTTACGCGCTTCGAGCCAGCGATTTACCTCACGAAGGGTTTCAAACTTTGCTGGTGGTAGGTACCGCGTTGGCAGGACAACCTTTTCTGGGGACGGTTAGCGGTGGCCAAAGTGTACGTATTATGACCGGTGCCATGATGCCGGCGGGGACTGATACCGTAGTGATGCAAGAGCAGGTGGCGGTAGCAGGGAAAACGATTAGAATCGGGAGTCACGAAAAACCTGGGCAACATGTGCGAGAAGTAGGAGAAGACTTAGCACTGGGGCAAGTCGTCTTAACCGCCGGTAAATTACTGTTACCAGCAGAATTAGGTTTGTTAGCTTCGCTAGGCTTTGCCGAAATACGAGTGAAACGACGATTACGAGTGGCATTTTTTTCTACCGGTGATGAATTATGTGCCATTGGTAAGGTCCCCCAACTGGGACAACTTTATGATAGCAATCGTTATACCATGTATGGNATGTTAACTCGATTGGGAGTAGAAGTGATGGATTTNGGCACGGTCCCGGACCAACAAGAAGCCTTGCGACAAACATTGGCGACAGCCGCAGAAAATGCGGAGGTGATTATTACTTCTGGAGGCGTTTCAGTAGGAGAAGCAGATTTTATTAAAGAGACGTTGCAAACCCTAGGTAAAATTCATTTTTGGAAAATTGCTATGCGCCCAGGTCGTCCGTTGGCTTATGGTAAAATTAATGAAACTATATTTTTTGGTTTACCTGGTAATCCGGTCGCGGTGATGATAACGTTTTATCAATTGGTTCAACCAATCTTACAGTTTTTAATGGGTAGCTCAAACCATGAATTGGCCAAAGTTTGGAAAGTCGTTTGCGGGTCAAGATTGAAAAAACGAGCCGGGCGACGCGAGTTTCAACGAGGAATTTTAACCTCAACCCCAGCCGGTGAATGGGTGGTCCACAGTACAGGACCGCAAGGTTCCGGTATTTTACGTTCGATGAGCGAAGGTAACTGTTTTATTATTTTGGCCGAAGAGTGTGAAAGAGTGGAAATAGGAGATTGGGTAGAAGTGCAACCGTTTGCGGAATTTATGTAAATCGAAACGACACTTTCCAGATTTCACAAAATTCTTTCTCCCACGGTTGGCGAAGAAAATTGATTGGCAACAACCAATTGAACTTTTTGACCAAAAACGGTCCAAAGTAGTCCGTGCCGCCCTCAACAAAAGCCGGCGCGTCGGTAGCCCCTACCAGCCAACAGAGGTACTAACCGCCGGTTGCTAAGTTTCCTAAACCTGGCAGGAGCTAAGTTTCCTAAACTTTTGAGACTTTGAATTACTAAGTTTCCTAAACCTTTGAGGTTTAGGAAACTTTGAACCTTGGTAATTCATTGAATGTTAAGAAATTAATCAATTTGGAGGGACTACAATTGTGAGGAGGCTAAGAACATACAGTATGTAGCCAGTATCGAACGTCGATGGATTCAACCAGGACTCCAACAAGGATTGAAGCCACACATAATTATTAATTGTCCTAAGAGTTTACCAGAATGACAACGAATCGGCATTAAATATGCCAAGCCGGCAATCAACTTTCTAATTGACCGATGGTATGAAACTTTATGACCACCAAGAAAACCCAAACGGTGTCTCGCGGCACCGATGACCCGTTTTATCAACTGATGCAAGTCAGCGGGAGTAGTGTCTTAAAATTATTTGGCTTGTCCCAAGAGGAAGCCGACCAATATCAATTTAAGGCCGTTATCTTGAAAGACAAATCCTTGAAACCCGACGTGGAAGGTCGANCNTACATCAATTTCGTCATATCACTGCGGAAGAGGTATTAGCCATGTTAAATTTTGACTGGATGGAAACCCGGGCTGGCCAACAAACGTTTGAGAAAGGCCGACAGACGGGCTTGTTGGATGGGATGCAACAGGGAATGCAACAGGGAATGCAACAGGGAATGCAACAAGGAGAACTCAAAAATGCGCGAGAAATGTTGTTGGAAGCCCTTGCCGAACGTTTTGACCAACTCACCAGTGCGTGGGCACAACAGATTCAGGCCATTGACCAAATAGTTATTTTGAAATATCTGTTCAAACAGGCCTGGCGTTGTCAAACGGTGGAAGAATTTGAGGCCGTCTTGGCCCGAGTGAAAAACACTGGCAACGGTACGCTGGCACCTGTCGGCTAAGAGCATTTCAGTCTGGTTTTCAGGTGAAGGTGCTAACCGTGGCAGGAGGTACCGCAACCTCAGAGGTTTAGGAGATGTCTAGTCACTACGGTTTCCTAAACCTGCGCCTGGCCTTTGATAACCACTTGATTTTGAATGTATCCAGGAGTTTGTCGAGACCACGGTTTGATGATAGAATTAATTAGCGTACTCATTAAGAGGATTTTACGTATGACTACCAAAACCACCCAGAGGGTATCTCGTGGCACCGACGACCCGTTTTACCAACTGATGCAAGTCAGCGGAAGTAGCGTCTTAAAATTATTTGGCTTGTCCCAAGAGGAAGCCGACCAATATCAATTTAAGGCCGTTATCTTGAAAGACAAATCCTTGAAACCCGACGTGGAAGGTCGACCGTATTTGGAAAATACCCAAGGACGGGTCTTTATCGAATCTCAAGGTTACCTGGATAAATTTATTCGCCATCGACTGTTAGCGGAAGTATTTTGGAGTTGTCGCCAAGAAAAATATACAGGCCCCGTGTGGGCCTGTATTATCTATACCCAACAAGAATACCAGGAAAAGGCCGAGTCCTTGACCCGTTTTCGGGACTCCAAAAATTGTCAATTGGCGGATTGCATTCACGAAATTGTCTTGACCGCTTATACGGAAGCACAATTGTTACAGATTGACCCGCAGTTGGTAATTTTGGTGCCGTTGACCATTACCGACCCCACGCAAGTCAAGTTATGGGAAAAGGCTACCGAATGGAAAACTACCGTCAAGCAAGCGTTTCCAGAGGAGAAACAAGCCGCGGCATTAAACGTTTTAGGTTTATTTATCTTACATCAATTTCGTCATATCACTGCGGAAGAGGTATTAGCCATGTTAAATTTTGACTGGATGGAAACCCGGGCTGGCCAACAAACGTTTGAGAAAGGCCGGCAGACGGGCTTGTTGGATGGGTTGCAACAGGGAATGCAACAAGGAGAACTCAAAAATGCGCGAGAAATGTTGTTGGAAGCCCTTGCCGAACGTTTTGACCAACTCACAGGTCCGTGGGTACAACAAATTCAGGCCATTGACCAAGTGGTTATCTTGAAACATCTGTTCAAACAGGCCTGGCGTTGCCAAACGGTGGAAGAATTTGAGGCCGTCTTGGCCCGAGTGAGAAACACTGGCAACGGTACGCTGGCATCTGTCAGCTAAGTGTACTGGACGCGGAGCGTCCGGGCGGCATTACCACGCGGAGCGTGGTAACGAGATTAATAGTGTTACGCAAGAGAGTTGACAACTTGTCGTAAAGTTGTCAAACCTGGTGTGTGGGGGAGATTTAAGAGTTGACAACTTTCGAACAGTTGTCAAATCTAGTGTGTGTGGGAGATTTAAGAGTCAAAGTAGGGTGGGCAACCGGTTTCTCATTGCCCACCAGAAACCTACTCGGTCTATGTGAGTTTATTCACACGGATTAGTTTATTGTCTAATGACACCTGGGCAACTAACTGAAGATGAATTCTATGGGCTAGTTGACTGGTATGCTGATGATCTTCCCGACACACAATAATACCCGTATGAGTTGGCACCATCTGGTGTAATCTAATAAAATCCTTCCTATTTTGAGTCAGTACCGCCCGTTTCTGTAGAATGGCATAAGCCAAAACCTCTTGGTCAGGAATCCTCTGATTAGCTTGGCCAGCTTCATACGCAGTTAATACCTCATAACCTAATTGTCTCAATGCGACCACTACGGACTGCGGAAAATTTTCATCGGCATAGAGTTTAATCGTCATCATCTTGTTCAGCTAATGCTTGTTCAATCTCCTCACGATGTGATTCATAATAAACCCAAGCTGCTTCTAAATCAGAAGCCGTTAAATTGGGGTAATCCGCCTGTAATTCCGTGGCCGTAGCACCCTGGGAACGCAGCGATATAAGCGTCCAGATGGGAATCCGAGTCAGACGCACACAGGCTTGCCCACTACAGACTCCTGGCGTATGTTGAATAAACGTGTCGTGATTATACCACCAAGTGGTTGACATCGTTTTTGCAGTGGTTGGCATCCAGCGTAGAATCGTCTCTTCTAAGAGTTGTTTTAATCGTTGTCGTTGTGCCAAAGGTGCCTGCCAATACGTTTGTGCTATATCGTCACGGATGTCGTCGAAAGATAAAGTAGCCATAAGAATAGTTTTGGAGATAGCCTCGTTATGTGATTAGGAGTGGAGTCAAAGTAGGGTGGACAACAGGTTTATCGTTGCCCACCAGAAACCTTGATGGTGAAGCTGGGCAAAGAAACACTTGCCCTACTCGGTCTAATTAATTTTGGTAGATAACGGCTACGCTTTCTCCACCCTACGCTGTTTAAGGTACTACGTACTTGGTTTGAACGCATGTTTACCTAGCAATACTACTACTTTTTAATAGTAAAATATTTTCTAGGGTTATGCAAGAGATTTGACCACTTTATTTTTAAAGCGGTCAAATCTGAATCATCCTTAATCAGGAGTACAAAGCTTTGTAACAAAGCTCCGCTTTGCTTTGTACTCCTGGTTACACGGGTTAAGATTTGACAACTTTCGAAAAGTTGTCAAATCTAGTGTGGGGGTGAAGATTTAAGATTTGACAACTTTCGAAAAATTGTCAAATCGGCCAACCATTTCAAGAATATGCTAACACCGGTGCCAACCATTTTTCCGCTTCCGCCACGGTTAACCCCTTCCGTTTCGCATAATCCTCCACTTGGTCCTTCTCAATCTTCCCAACCCCAAAATAAGCTGCGGTCGGATGCGAAAAATACCAACCTGAAACCGCGGCGGCTGGTAACATCGCAAAACTTTCAGTTAGAGTAATACCTGCATGTTTATCCGGTTGCAACAAACTCCATAAAGTCGCTTTCTCCGTATGGTCAGGACAAGCGGGATACCCGGGCGCTGGTCGAATTCCACGATAGGCTTCTTGAATCATCGCCTCATTAGTCAAATTTTCCGTCGCCGCATATCCCCAAAACTCCTTTCGTACCCGCTCGTGCATTCGCTCCGCTAACGCTTCCGCTAAACGGTCGGCTAAGGCTTTTAACAAAATGCTGTTATAATCGTCATGGGCCTGCGCAAACTTCGCTAGATGAGATTCTAAACCCGCCCCAGTTGACACCGCAAAAGCCCCTAGATAATCTTTCACGCCGCTGGTTTTAGGCGCAATCCAATCCGTTAAACAGCGATTAGGTCGCTCCGCCGATTTCGACATTTGTTGCCGCAAATGGTGCAACACCGCTCTTACTTCAGTCCGTGAGTCATCGGTGTAAATTTCAATATCCTCCTCCGTCACCGCATTGGCCGGGAAGAAACCAATCACCGCTCGTGCTTGCAAGCCATTCTGTGCAATCAGTGTCTCCAACAGCACTTGTGCGTCGGCAAATACTTGTCGGGCTTCTTTACCCACTTTAGCATCTTCCAAAATTTGCGGGTAACGACCGGCCAATTCCCAGACTTTAAAAAATGGCGACCAGTCAATTCGCTCTCGTAATTCGGCCAGTGGATAATGGTCAAACACTTTGAGACCTAAAAAAGTCGGCGTGGGGGGGACATAATCGCCGTGCCAATCGAGTAGCAATTTATTGGCTCTGGCTTCTGATAACGTCAATTTCGGTTGCCGGTGCGATTTTTGACTAGCCCGTTGCTCACGAATTTGGGCATATTCCTCTTGTACTTGTTGAGTATAAAGACCAATTAAGTCTGGCGAGATTAAATTTTGGGCCACGCCCACAGCCCGCGAAGCGTCCGGCACATAAACTACAGCTTGTTGATAGCATGGAGCAATTTTAACCGCGGTATGCACTTTAGAAGTGGTCGCGCCGCCAATCAGTAAGGGCAAGTTAAATCCTTGACGCTCCATTTCTTTAGCTAAATGTACCATCTCATCTAACGAGGGCGTAATCAAGCCCGACAAACCAATGATGTCGCACTGTTGCTCCCGGGCCGCTTTCAAAATCGTCTCCGCCGCTACCATCACACCTAAATCAATCACTTCAAAATTATTGCACTGTAAAACCACCCCCACGATATTTTTGCCAATGTCATGCACATCGCCTTTGACGGTGGCTAACAAAATTTTCTTTTGATTAGTCGATCTACCCTGCCGCTGTTTCTCAGCTTCGATATAAGGCAGTAGATGCGCCACCGATTTTTTCATCACTCGTGCGGATTTAACCACTTGCGGGAGAAACATTTTACCAGCCCCGAATAAATCGCCTACCACATTCATGCCAGCCATGAGTGGTCCTTCGATAACCTGCAACGGATGTTCACACTGTTGTCGAGCCTCCTCCGTGTCCTCCGCAATATAATCAGTGATACCTTTTACTAGCGCGTATTCTAAGCGTTTGGCCACCGGTGCTTGTCGCCATGCCAGGTCGATTTTAGACTCTGACGTTTCTCCGCCCTCACCTTTGTATTTATCCGCTACCTCTAACAATCGCTCAGTGGCCTCGGGCCGCCGGTTAAGAATCACATCTTCCACTCGTTCTCTTAATTCCGCTGGTAAATCTTCATAAATCGCCAATTGTCCAGCATTGACAATCCCTAAATCCATGCCAGCTTTAATCGCATGATAGAGAAAGACTGAGTGAATGG
>BS_KBA_SWE02_21mDRAFT_10000900_pt1 | contig 11199 bp, 10 predicted proteins | sample BalSeasSWE02_21m_FD_9196 | JGI IMG/M metagenome (IMG submission 9196)
AGTTTAAAAGTTTTAAGGTTGTAAAGTTAAAAAGTTAAATTGAAGTGGAGAATATTTCTTAAAAAAAGGGCAAGCTACCTACATCACACCGCTACAACCTAATACCTTTGCTGCGTTCCCGCCCTGGAGGATTCAAAGGGAGCTGGTTGTGCAGGACTTGCCCGGCGCAAAAATACAATCATTTTTTAGTTTAAACAATCATTTTTTTTATATTTTTATGTAACAATTTTAAATTACTGTTAACTAATAAATTAATACAATTTAAATATTAATCTTAACCCTTAACATCAAATACTAAAAGTGTATTTAGTATATTTGTTTCTTAAAAATCAACTTTATTATGGAAAACCAAAAATTATCATCAAAACAAGTAATGTTAAACTACGGTTTGATGTTAGGTGTTGCTTCAATTTTAATTGCTGTTGCAAATTTTGCCTTCGGAAATGTTTACAAACCACATTGGAGTATTTCAGTTATATCAGGCCTTGCATCTGTTGTTGTTATCGTATTAGGACTTAAAGTTATTAAAGACAATAATGGCGGTTTCTTAAGCTTAGGAGAAGCCCTAAAAAACGGATTGGGAATATCGCTTATTTCTGGTGTTGTTTATGTCGTTTATTTTTATGTATTTGTAAATTTTATTCAGGCAGATTATTTTACAAATTTAGCCGCTTTTCAAGAAGCTAGTATGATTGAAATGTATCCAAATATGTCAGATGAACAATTGGAAAATGCTATAGAAATGTCTAAAAAATTCTCAGGTTTTGGAATGATTTCTGCAATAATTATGATTATGAGCTTATTTTTTGGGTTTGTTATTTCAATGATTGCTGGTTTAATTATGAAAAAAACACAAGAAGAAGAATAATTAACACCTTATAAATGGATATATCAGTAGTAATTCCACTACTCAACGAAGACGAATCTTTAAACGAATTATACGATTGGATTGCAAAAGTTATGCAATCCAATCGTTATTCTTATGAAATACTTTTTATTGATGATGGCAGCACCGATAACTCTTGGAAAGTTATTGAAAGTCTATCGAAAAAAGATACCAATGTAAAAGGGATTCGATTTCAAAAAAATTATGGGAAATCTCAAGCTTTAAACGCAGGATTTAAAAAAGTAAAAGGCGATGTAGTAATAACTATGGATGCTGATTTACAAGACAGTCCCGATGAAATTCCAGAACTATACAATCTCATTAAAAATGATGGTTTTGATTTAATTTCTGGTTGGAAAAAAAAGCGCTACGATTCTAAAATAAGAAAAAATATTCCTTCAAAATTATTCAATGCTGCTGCAAGAAAAACTTCTGGTTTAAAATTACACGATTTTAATTGTGGTTTAAAAGCCTATACAAATGAAGTTGTAAAAAACGTAGATGTTCGTGGAGAAATGCATCGTTACATTCCTGTTTTGGCTAAAAATGCTGGTTTTAATAAAATTGGAGAGAAAATAGTTGCTCACCAGGCACGTAAATTTGGGGTTACTAAATTCGGGATCGATCGATTTATAAATGGTTTTTTAGATTTAATTACCATTTGGTTTTTATCAAAATTCGGAAAAAGACCAATGCATTTATTTGGGTTATTAGGAACCATCATGTTTATAATTGGTTTTTTATTCGCCTTTTATCTAGGAGTCGACAAGTTGTTTTTTAACCCAGCAGGGCGTTTAATAACTGAAAGACCTCATTTTTACATATCACTAGTAACAATGGTAATAGGAACACAATTCTTTTTAGCAGGCTTTTTAGGCGAAATCATTTTAAGAACACAATCAAAAGAGAAACGCTATTCCATTTCTAAGAAAATAAATTTATAACGTTTTAGTTAATTGGTTTATAATTTTGACATTATAACATTTAATAATATTATTTTTGTAACATATCAAATAAAAAAACATGACTATTCTACAGAAAGCACAATTATGGTTATCAGATACTTTCGATACTGAAACACAAAAAGAAATTCAAAAATTAATTGCAGATAATAAAGAACAATTGACTGAATCTTTTTATAAAGATTTAGAATTTGGAACTGGTGGAATGCGCGGTGTTATGGGTGCAGGAACAAACCGAATTAACAAATATACATTAGGTAAGGCAACACAAGGCTTGGCTAATTATTTAATTCAAACTTTTCCATCAAAAAAATTAAAAGTGGCAATTGCTTTTGACTGTCGTCATAATAGTCAATCTTTTGCTAAAATTGTTGCTGATGTGCTTTCAGCAAATAACATTAAAGTTTATTTGTTTGAAGATTTAAGAGCTACTCCTGAGCTTTCNTTTTCTGTAAAACACNTAGGTTGNGATGCTGGTATTGTTTTAACAGCTTCTCACAATCCGCCAGAATACAATGGTTATAAAGTTTATTGGAACGATGGTGGACAAATTGTACCTCCACACGACAATAAAATTATTGATGAAGTAAATAGTATCGATTTTTCTGAAATTAACTTCAAAGCCAATGAAAATTTAATTGAAATTGTTGGTAAAGAAGTAGATGATGCTTTTATCAATGCTTCTGTAAAAAATGGAACTTTCAATACAAAAGGAAAAGAAAACCTAAAAGTAGTTTTCACATCATTACATGGAACATCTATTGTTTCTGTTCCTGATGCCTTAGCAAAAGCTGGTTATACTGATGTAAATATTGTTGAAGAACAAAGAGTGCCTAATGGTGATTTTCCAACTGTTGCTTCGCCAAATCCTGAAGAACCTGCAGCCTTAAAAATGGCAACCGATTTAGCCGATAAAATTGGTGCTGATATCGTAATTGGTACCGATCCAGATTGTGACAGATTAGGGATTGCTGTAAGAAATTTAGAAGGAAATATGACCTTGCTAAACGGTAATCAAACTATGTGTTTAATGACCAATTTCTTAATTAAAAAATGGCAAGATGCTGGTAAATTAAACGGAAATCAATTTGTTGGGTCTACTATTGTTTCAACTAATTTAGTGAATGAAATTGCAAGTAGCTATGGTGTTGAAACCAAAGTTGGTTTAACAGGCTTTAAATGGATTGCTAAAATGGTTCGTGAAGCTGAAGGTAAACAAGATTTTATTGGTGGTGGTGAAGAAAGTTTTGGCTATATGGTTGGTGATTTTGTGCGTGATAAAGATGCGGTAACTGCAACTTTATTAGCTTGTGAAATTGCTGCTGATGCAAAATCAAAAGGAAGTTCAATGTATCAAGAATTACTGCAAATTTATGTTGATAATAGTTTATACAAAGAACATTTAATTTCGCTGGTTAAAAAAGGAATGGATGGTGCGGAACAAATTGCACAAATGATGGTTGATTTACGCGCAAATCCTGTAACTGAAATTGATGGCTCAAAAGTAAATTATGTTTTTGATTATGATGCTTCAACAAAAGCCAATTTATTAACGGGTACTGTTGAAAATATTGACATTCCAAAATCGAACGTGTTAATTTACGAAACAAAAGATGGTACAAAAGTTGCCGCAAGGCCAAGTGGTACTGAACCAAAAATAAAATTCTATTTTAGTGTTAAAAGTAAACTTGACACTATTAAAAATGCAAAAAAGGCTGAAGCTGAATTAGATGCTAAAATTCAACGTATAATCGTTGAAATGAAATTAAGCTAATTTTAAAACTTCACCGTTTATTTTAAAAATGAAATATTTTAAACAAATATTAATATATGCAAAACCGTATAAGATATACGGTTTTTTTAACATTATTAGCAACATTTTCTACGCCTTCTTTGGCACCTTAGCTTTTGTTTCGTTAATGCCTATGCTAAAAGTACTTTTTAAAAGTGCCGAGCCAATTACAGCACCACCTACTTATAGTGGCATTTCGAAATTGGGCGATTATATTGAAAATTCAATCAATTTTTTTTTTTTGAGCTAAAGGCTTTGTTATTTATGATTGTGATTATTATAAGTACTTTCTTATTAAAAAATATTTTCGGCTATTTGGCTATGTACTTTATTACTTTTTTAAGAAATGGGGTTTTAAAAGATGTTAGAAACGATTTGTATGAAAAAACTGTAGATTTACCACTCGCCTATTTTTCAGAAAAAAGAAAAGGGGATATCATTGCTCGTATTTCAACAGATGTATTAGAAATTCAGCATTCATTTTTATCAATTCTAGAATTGATTGTTAGAGAGCCTTTGACCATTATCTTTACCGTAATTGCAATGCTGGCTTTAAGTCCACAGTTAACATTATTTGTATTTATATTCATTCCAATTGCTGGTTTTGTTATTTCTTTGGTTGGAAAACAACTAAAGAAAAAATCAGATGCTGTTCAAAAAGAACAAGGACAATTTTTATCAATTGTAGAAGAAACTTTGGGTGGCTTGCGGGTAATTAAAGGATTTAATGCTGAAAATTACTTCAACTCAAAATTTAAAAATTCAACTTCACGATTTTATCATTTTTCAAATTCATTGTTAAATCGTCAAAACCTTGCTTCACCTTTAAGTGAGTTTTTAGGCATAGGCGTAATTGCTATTTTATTATGGTATGGCGGTTCGTTGGTTTTGGTCGAAAAAACTTTGGCTCCAGATGCATTTATTGTTTATATGGGATTGGCTTACAATATCTTAACCCCCGCAAAAGCAATTTCTAAAGCTGTTTATGGTGTTAAAAAAGGAGATGCAGCTGCAGAACGTGTGTTGGAAATTTTAAATACCAAATCACCTTTAGCTGACAAGCCAAATGCTTTGGTAAAAGAAGGATTTAATTCAAGTATTACCCTTGATAATGTTTCTTTTAAATATCAAGATGAATATGTTTTAAAGAATTTTTCCTTAGAAATACCTAAAGGAAAAACGGTTGCTTTTGTTGGACAATCAGGTAGTGGAAAATCTACCATTGCCAATTTGTTAACTCGTTTTTATGATGTAAATGAAGGAAGTATTAAAATTGATGGAATTGATATCAGAGATATTACTCAAAAATCTTTAAGAAATCTACAAGGGTTGGTTTCACAAGACTCTATTTTATTTAACGATACCATTAAAAATAATATTTTATTAGGTATTAGTGATAAAAGTGACGAAGAAATTATAGAAGCTGCTAAAATTGCAAATGCACACGAATTTATCAAAGATTCACAAAAAGGCTACGATTCAAATATTGGTGATAGTGGTAATAAGTTATCGGGTGGACAAAAGCAACGTTTGAGTATTGCAAGAGCTGTTTTAAAAAATCCTCCAATTATGATTTTAGATGAAGCTACCTCAGCTTTAGACACAGAATCTGAACGATTGGTACAAGATGCTTTAGAAAAAATGATGCAAAACAGAACATCGGTAGTGATTGCACACCGCCTTTCAACCATTCAAAAAGCAGATTTGATTGTAGTACTACAAAAAGGCAAGATTATTGAACAAGGAACTCACAATGAGCTTATTGCAAATAACGATATTTACAAGAAATTGGTTGAAATGCAAACGCTTTAATTAACGATTAATTAAAAGTTAACAATGAATAATTAAATATTTTCATTGTTAGTTGTTAATTTTCAAAAGGTTTATGCGATAATATCACTATCAATATTTTTAGGTTCCTCAATCCATAGCGGGATTGTAAACACAAACTCACTACCTTGATCCTTTGCGCTATTTACCCATATTTTACCACCATGTTTTTCAACAAAATCTTTACACAAAATAAGGCCTAAACCAGATCCCTGCTCATTTGCAGTACCTATATTGGTGTTTTTAACATCAATGCTAAATAGATTTTCAATATCTTCTTCTAACATCCCTACCCCATTATCTTTGACACTTATTTCAACCATTCCATCTATAATATTAGAAAGAATTTTAATTTCTCCTTTCGCTTTTGTGAATTTTATAGCATTTGAAATTAGGTTTCTTAAAATTGTATTTAACATATTCACATCAGCTTTTACTGAAATGTTGTGATCTATATTATTGTAAATTTCAATTTCCTTTTTTATAGCTTGAATCTCAAGTAAAGAAACTACATCTAATACGTGACGTACCAACTCAATTTTTTGAGGCGTATAGTTTAAATTTCCAGATTGAGAATTTGCCCAAATTAATAAGTTATTTAATAAGGTTGATGCTTTATTTGTTGAATCCTTAATGATTTTTAAAAACTTCAATCTCTTTTCTTCATCATAATCCGTATTATTTTCAATCATCAATTCTGTAAACCCTTTGATTGAATTGAACGGATTTTTTAAATCATGTGCTATAATGGAAAAGAATTTATCTTTTGTCTTATTCATTTGCTTCAAATCATCTCTTTGCACTTGAATTTCATCATTCATTCTGTTAATTTGATAATTTCTAAACTCCAACAAATTATATGCTTTTTTCTTTGCACTTTGCTGATGTATTATCAAAATTAAAAAGAACCCAAAAACAACAACACTAATGATTAAGAAATAAGTTATTTTTTTTTCGGTTTCGTATTTTAATTGAGCAATTTCATTTTTATTTGCCAAATCTGTAATTGTAAAATACGTTTTCTCAAGTTCATTTAAGGCATTAAACAATTGTACTTTTTTATTTTTATCAGTCCCTAACAATCGATCTTTTATGGCATCATGTAGCTTGAAGTAATCTAACGCAGTTCTGGTATCTCCTTTGGCCTCGTAAGCATTTGCCAAAAACCTTAAATTGATTAATTCATAATCTAATTTGCCTATTTGCCTGGCATAGTCCAAACTGGTTTTTGCTGCTGAAATTACTTTATCATGTTTATTCTCTTGTTCATAAATATCAGCCAAGTTTAAATATATAACAGCTAGTAATTCTTTATCCGCAATTATTTCAGCAATTTTTAAAGCTTTTAAAAAATAATCTTGAGCTTCTTTAAATTGCTTTAATCGTATGTAATTATCTCCTAAATTATTATAATTTGTTGCAATTCCAGATCGATCTTTTAACTCTTCATATATTATTATAGATTGTTTATAATAGTCTATCCCTATTAATAAATTTCCATCATCAGAAAATGCATTTCCTAAATTTGTATAACAGGAAGCGACGCCTGATTTATCTTTTAATTTTTCATAAATCGTTAAAGCATCTTGAAAGTATTTTTTGGCATTGTTATAATTTTCATGTTCATAATATAAATTACCAATATCATTATAATTCATTGCAATACCGCTATCATCATTTAATTCTTTATAAATTTTTAATGATTTTAAATAGTATTCTATTGCTTTATCCTCTGCATATAAATTAATGTAACAATACCCAATAAAATTATATGTTTTGGCAACTTTATCGAAATTTTCAAGCTCTTCATAAATTAAAACTGCATTTTGAAAATTGCTAATAGCACGTTCAAAGTTATTTGAACTCTCGAAATTTACACCTAAATTAAATAGTTTTTCAGCAAATTGAGGTTTATATGAAATTTCACTCGCTATTGATAAAGCTTTATTATAATAATTAATAGAAGAGTCTTTTTCCGTTAAGGCAAATGAATTATAAATTTTTAAACATAGATCTATTTTCACAGAATCCACTTTTTCTTTTTGAAGAGCCTCCTTTAAACTTTTAACATCAGGCGTCTCCTGACCATAGGTAATAACAGTAAAAACGAGAAAAAAAAGTAAGGTTAAATAATTTTTCATTAAATATTTTTTGGGGTCACAAAAATAATCTTCTAACAACTGATAGTTAATCTTTTACAAAAAACAAACTTACTATTAATTTATCAATTATTAAAATTACATCAAAGCTAATTTCTATCACATTTTTAATATTACTTTGCTTTATTATAAAATTACAGAAAATAGCTTAAGTTATCTAGAAACAATATCTAAACTAATTTAACATTTTAAACATTGTAAAATGCAACCCAATAAGTTTAATGTCAAATGATTCTCCAAATGTTCTCATTCCTAACTTTTCATAGAAAGGAACAGCAATAAGCCGAGCATTGCACCATAGACAATCTGCTTTCAATGCTTTCAAAATTTCAAAAGCAGTTTCCATCATTAATTTCCCAGCTCCTGTGCCTTGGTATGCTTCCAGGGTCGCCATACCACGCAATTGATATTGTTCGCCTTTAAAAAGACTATTCTTTGCTTTCATAAAACTAGAAACTGCAATTAATTGATTGTTTTCAAAAGCGCCTAAATGAAACGTATCTTCATCAAAATCACCATTAAATTCAAAAGGTAACGGGATATTTTTACGCAATACTTCCAATCTTATTGGGAAAGTTTCTTTTGCTGAAATTTTATTAATTTGCATCATTTTTGAATGGTATATAGAACTGCTGGTTGATGATCATAAAAAAAATATTTATCAAATTTTAAATTGCATTTTTTCAATACCTCTATTGATGCTTTGTTTTCTTGATATGCTCTTCCAACTATCTTAGTCATTTTTAATTTTGAAAATCCGAAATTAACACAAGCCTTAGCTGCTTCTGTAGCGTAACCTTTACCCCACTGATTCTTAAAAAATCGAAATCCAATATCAACTTCATTTTTTTCTGAATCAAATTTCAACCCACACCACCCTAAAAATTCGTTTGAAGTTTTTAAACAAACTGCCCATCTTCCAAAACCATTTTTTTGATAATCCATATAATTTTCTATGAAATTATGAGCTTCTTCAACTGATTGAAATGCTTTATTTCCTGTATATTTTATTACTTCAGGATCATTATTTAGTTGATACATCAACAAACTATCGCTAATTTCAAATTCTCTTAAATATAAACGCTTGGTTTTTAAAATAATTTTCATACTATTAATAGTTGATTAGCTAAATTACTATTAAAATGGAAAATATTGAAATTAAATTAATTGAAACAAAAAATATATTAACTATTGTACCACTTCTTCAGCAGCTTAATAAATTTACACCAAAAAAAATATTAGAAAAAAGAGTGTTAGAAATGACCAAACAGCATTATAAATGTGTTGGAATGTATTTAAATGAAGAATTAATTGGTGTTTCTGGTCTTTGGTTTTTAACAAGACATTACTGCGGAAGCACTGTAGAACCTGACCATGTAATTATTAATGAAGCTTATAGAAACCTTGGATTGGGTAAAAAATTATTTGACTGGATTCATAAATATGCCCAAAGTATTGGCTATGAAGCTACTGAATTAAATACTTATATGGAGAATGAACCCTCACATCGTTTTTATGAAAATAAAGGTTATAAAAAGCTTGGATATCACTATTTAAAAATATTTTAAATTTCTTTAAAAAACGTTTGCAAAAGTATAAAATGATTGTATATTTGCCCCACCAATGCGAGAGTAGCTCAGTTGGTAGAGCTTCAGCCTTCCAAGCTGACTGTCGCCGGTTCGAGCCCGGTCTCTCGCTCAAAAAAAAAGCCAAACATTTGTTTGGCTTTTTTTATTTTAAAATGTTATTTTTTAATAATTTCTATGCTTTTTTGAAATTTCAAACACCTGCTCTAAGATACGCGCTTCAACTTCATCAAAGACTTCATTTTTGCGTTTCATCACTAAATCAGCTGTTTCTTTTGCTTTGTTTATTTGATAGGTTGAAAAACCAGCTGCACCTCCCCAGCTAAACGAAGGAATAAAATTTCGCGGAAAATTACTGCCAAAAATATTTGCACTAACCCCAACTACTGTTCCTGTGTTAAACATGGTGTTAATAGCGCATTTAGAATGATCACCCATAATTAATCCACAAAATTGCAATCCGGTTTTTGCGAAATTTTCGGTTTCATAATTCCATAAACGGACCTCTGCATAATTATTTTTAAGATTTGAATTGTTTGTGTCTGCCCCAATATTACACCATTCTCCAATTACAGAATCACCTAAATAGCCTTCATGACCTTTACTGGAATTCCCCCATAATATTACATTTTTAACTTCTCCACCAATGGTACATTTTGGACCAATAGTGGTAGCGCCATATACTTTGGTTCCCATTTTCACAACAGAATGTTCCCCTAAAGAAAATGGTCCTCTAATTAAAGCACCTTCCATTACTAAAGTATTTTTTCCGATATAAATTGGACCATTACTTGCATTTAACGTACAAAACAATACTTCCGCACCTTCTTCAATAAAAATATTTTCTTTATTTAAATATTGAACCCCATTTGGTATAGGCTGAGATTTTCTACCTTCAGTAATTAAATCGAAATCAGCTTTTATAGCTTTCTCATTTAATGTAAATAAATCCCAAGTATTTTTAATTTGAAGTACTTCCAAATCAAATTCAATTTGTTCATAATTTTCAAAATCAACTTCTTCCTGAGTATCTGTCGTAAAAAAAGCGATGACTTCATCGTTTTTAAAAACTGCCTGGTTTTCTTTTAAATCTTGTATTATTTCAACCAGTTGTTCTGTTGGCAAAAAAGAAGCATTGATCATTACATTTTGTTCCATTTCAACCATTGGATATTTTTCTTCTAAATATTCCTCAGTAAGTGTGGTTGTAGTAAAACCTAGCATTTGCTCCCATTTTTCACGAATGGTTAATATCCCAATTCTTAAATCGGCAACAGGTTTTGTATAGGTTAAAGGCAATAATGATACTCTAACTGTACCATCAAATAAAATATAATTCATTGTCAAAATATTTTAAGCAAATGTACAGGAAGTTTTTACCTTTTCAAATGAAAAAAGCAACTGTATGCTATATAATATTACTTTTTCTTAAGTAGGTATCAACATTATCTGCAGTGTCGAAACAATCACTAACAGAATTGATTTCTGAACAATAACGTGAATCAATAGCGTGATTTTTACAGCCAATTGCACTCATATCAATGTTTTTGAAATTTTGATCTATACTTACACATTTGTCATATAATACTGCAATGGTAGCATTTACATCAAATTCTACTTTGTTTTTAAGTAAAAAACCTTTTAAATAGTTTTCAATTGCAAATTGTGAGTTTTTACAAACCGAAAAACTAACAATATCTTCAGCAGGTTTCAATAACTCTTCTTTTGCTAATTGCAACTTTTTGGTTGCTTCTTTAAAAAATGCTTTTGATCTTGAATTCATTTGGATAAAATTTTATTTCAAAAAAAATAATTTAAAATGATAATTAAAGGTACAAAAAAAGTGCCAAGTATTAAAATACTTGGCACTTAAAATAAAGGGGTGATTTATAAATTTTTATAAAGTTCTAAACGTTCCCATTGAACATCAACTTGTTCTTGCGCTTTATCTAATAGTTGTTTACCTAATTCTGGATTTTCTTTA
>BS_KBA_SWE02_21mDRAFT_10000901_pt1 | contig 11194 bp, 20 predicted proteins | sample BalSeasSWE02_21m_FD_9196 | JGI IMG/M metagenome (IMG submission 9196)
AAATGGAATTCTCGCTGGTGACATTTCTCCCTATTGGTCTGGCGGGTTTTGAGGATGCAGACGATTCGCTTGGGGAATTATTATTAGGGAGATGCTTACCGCGAGAGAAATTTGGACTTCAGCTCATCTCAGCCACAGGAACTACTATGAACTTAACTACCGACATTCTACCACCAGACTTAGAATCACAAAAGGGACGGTACTTACAACGAGTCAATCAACTTTATGCTAATATCCAACACTGGTTACAGAACCAACCGTTGCAGATACACGTAAGCGACCTGGAAATTGAAGAAGTATTAGGACGTTACCAGGTCCCGCAACTGGCCATTGCCACCACTCAGGGTGATACGTTGGCCAAATTTCAACCAGAGGGCGCCTCCGTGGTGGGCGCGGAAGGATTAATTATGGTGAGAGGCTGGTTAAATGGAGAGTATGTCTTATATCTCCAAAAAGAGGGGTACTACAGTATTTCTCAAAGCATTCAGGAGGACGGTTGGTATTGGGATCCACAATACCTGGACCAACCACCTCACCCTCTTAACCCAACCTGGTTATTGAAATTAATTACCCAAGTGAGCGATTATGAATTTCCTGAATCCGTTACTGCCTCTCCAGCAAGCCTATAAAACGGCTCATGACAGCTTTACCATTGCTAAACGAGCTATCAAAACCAGCGAACCCACCGCGAGACAACGATTACTGCAACGTACCGACCTAGAGACAACCACGATTTTGGAAGCCGAACGTGTCATAATAGACAGTCACAACGAGGTTAACCTCTTATTTGTACTAGCGCTCTGGGCCGCTTTTGAACGCTTTCTGCGGGACTATTTACAATATAAAGGACAAGCGTTACAACAACATCTTACGCCCGCTGACTTTGCTCAAGAACTGTACCTTCACTTTCACAAGGAAGTCGAGTTTTGGCGGCCCGAAGAGATATTAGAGGTTCTTAAATTGACTCTCTTGAAACCGCAAGCACACCTAGCGGGTGAAGCCAAACATATCTATAATTACCGCAATTGGGTAGCACATGGTAGAAATCCACATAAAACGGTGTCAGCCATTGCCCCCAAAGTAGCTTATACCACCTTGGCTAGTATTGTGGAGATTTTATTGGCTAATCCATAGTCAGGTAGGGGGGGGCAAACAAACACGGGCCCTACTTAGCTCCTCCCAGTTGGCCCGGCGGAGGATTTGAGATAGCAGACGATTCGGTTGGGAAATGATTATTAGGGTGGTGCTGGTCGCCAGGGGGGAGAAATGGAATCATCGCCGGTGACATTCCTCCCTATTGGTCTGGTGGGTTTTGAGGATGCAGACGATTCGGTGGTGGAGTCCGAAATAGGGAGTCAGGGGTGGGATGGAAGTGAGAAGACCTAGACCTGACGGGCTGGGTTGCCATCTCCTTCACCTCGTTAACACGCTCTACATGGTAATGCCGTAGGGATGCTCTCGTTGTATTTGTTAAATCGTCGTGTTATACTATTTATAGCAATCATCACGACCACTGTAACTACCATGAAAAAACTCGAACTCTACTTAGAAACATCTGTTTGGAATTTTTACTATGCTGCGGATGCCCCTGAAAAACAGGCCATCACGCGGCAATTTTTCTACTCGTTGCCAAACGACCAATTGGAACTGTATATTTCCAAAGCCGTCCTTGATGAGATTGACGGCGCCTCGCCGAACAAGAGAAGTCAACTTCTCCAATTGACCGACCATTATAAACCGATACTGTTAGATTTAAACACCAGTGTCTATGAATTAGCTAACGCTTACTTGAGACACCAAATTCTGCCCGCTAACTCCGGTTACGATGCGCAACATATTGCGGTAGCTACCGTCTATCAACTAGATGTCATCGTCAGTTGGAATTTACGACATATTGCCAATTTACACCGGCAACAACGAGTTCAACAATTCAATCTGTCAAATAACTATACCAAACCCTTGCCGATGATAACACCTATGGAGGTCACTTATGACGAATAACTCACTCATCGATGCGTCCTTAGCCGAAGTCTGGGAATGGCGCGAACAATTACGCTTGGCCTGCGCAGGCATGTCACCTGAAGAAGAAATTGCCTATCTTCACCAGCGTGCCGAACACTGCTTACACAGTCACGGTTTAACACTGGTACCGCTTGGGAACGGGCGTTCGCGGTTGCAACGGCTAGATTCCTCTCCCTTGAATAAGTGCTAATGCTTAATGCCGGGGATGGTGGAATGGATATTCGTGTGTGCCTCCTTCTCCAAAGAGAACCAGAGCCGCTTCCTCATCACCGCTCGCGACCTCCTCCCCCGCGGACTTGCGGACGCATACGATTCGGTTGGGGAATCATTATTAGGGAGGTGCTGGTTGCCGGGGGGGAGAAATGGAATCAGCGCCGGTGACATTCCTCCCTATTGGTCTGGCGGGTTTTGAGAAGGCAGACGATTCGGTGGTGGAGTCCGAAATAGGGAGTCAGGAGTGGTGAGTGGTGGCACTGCGACTTGGGGGAGGGTGGGAAGTGGGGGAGTGTTGAATAAAGGAAGGTGACGAAGCCCGACGGGCTGAGTTGCCCTCTCACAAGAACGGTGCTAAACTGCCTCTTATTAAAGAAAACTTTGGTTATGAAACCTTTACAATTTTTAGGTTCCTCACTACAAGATTTAAAAACCGAATTTCCAGTCCAAGCCCGTCGCAAAGCGGGCTTTCAGTTAAAAAACGTGCAAACCGGTAAACCGCCTGGGGATTGGAAACCAATGACCACTATAGGTGCTAGTGTGATGGAATTAAGAATCCGCCTCAATGGCGAATATCGCGTTATTTATGTAGCCAAGTTTGTGGAAGCGGTCTATGTTCTACACGTCTTTGCCAAAAAGACTCCAAAGACCGCTAACACCGACCTTAATTTGGCTCGTCATCGTTATCAACAGTTATTAATTGACAGGAAAAAGTTATGGAAATGATAAAATCTTCGGGCAACGTGTTTCTGGATTTAGGTTTTAAGCCTGCCGAAGCTGAAAACTTGCGGATCCGTGCGGAATTAATGATGAGCTTGCAAGACTATCTCAAGTCGCCACCGCTCACGGTGACACGCGCCGCGAAACAACTAGGCGCCACCCCAGCCACCGTCAAGGAACTACTGGACGGTAATATTAATCGCTTTACCGTGGAAAAGTTAATTGCCATGCTAGTAAACGCGGGTTTACCAGTGGAAGTCAAGGTCAAGAAGACCGCCTTAAAACGCCGACACCCCGAGACCACCCAGGGTGCCTCAGTTTCACCCGACACCACGCATTCCTCCCCACCACGCCGGCGTTTGCGGACTTGAGAACGATGCTGGGTAACGGTAGTGAACTTAATATTCATTATCCTCCCCCGTTGCCCAGCGGACTTGAGAACGCAGACGATTCGCTTGGGGAATTATTATTAGAAAGGTGCTGGTCGCCAGGCGGGAGAAATGGAATCATCGCTGGTGACATTCCTCCCTATTAGTCTGGCGGGTTTTGAGAAGGCAGACGATTCGGTGGTGGGTGGGGGAGGGTGTCTATAACTACGGTAAGGTTGGAGTACGGAATGGATTTCAACACAGCTAAAACAGTATCCATTCGGTACTCCGACTCTCACGACTACTTTATCATTGACCGGAGAAACTAACTATGTTAAATTCAGAGGCCAGTTTGCAAAGCCTCCTTAATCCAGAATTAAGTCAAACGATTACGACTCTGGCCCGTCAAGACGGCCAAACGATGTTAGAATGGGTCGAAAAAATTTTACGGGAGGCGATTCAGATTCATTCTCGACCCCATAACTACGAAAACAAGGTGTCGGAAGCCTTAACCACTTTAGAACGTCTGAAACAACAACATGCTAAGTATTTAGCGGAACATGGTCAACCGTTGAACATTGACACTGTAGCCATTCTTAACCAACTGCGAGACGAACGAGATGCCGAACTCCTGGCTTGCTGCAACTACCGTCGTGATTGATTCCAATGTCGCGGTGTGGGCCGTGTTACCCAAAGTAGCTATCCTCAATACGACAAACCATTTAATTAACTGGCATCAACAAGGCCATCGACTGGTGGTTCCTGACTTCTGGTTAGCCGAAGCAACTTCAGTGGTTCGTCAATTGGTCTATACCAAAACTATTACGATGGCAGAAGGAAACACTGCTATAGTGGACTTATTTACACTGGGGGTAGAAATTGTTCCTCTCTCCCTAGAACTCTGCCAAAGTGCATTTGCGTGGGCGGCCCGGTTCCAACAATCCAAAGTTTATGATAGTCTTTACGTGGCCTTGGCCGAACAACGGCAGGCGGAATTGTGGACTGGCGATAAACGATTAGTCAATCGTGCCAGACAACTTAAACTTGAATGGGTTCATTGGGTGGGCGAATCCGACACCCAGAGTACCTGAACCGCTTCCTCATCAACGCCCGCGACAACTTGCCACGGAGTCCAGAGAATTTGAGATAGCATACGATTCACTTGGGGAATGATTATTAGGGAGGTGTTTACCGCGAGAGAAATTTGGACTCCCGCTCATCTCAGCCACAGGAACTACTATGAACTTAACTACCGACATTCTACCACCAGACCTAGAATCACAAAAGGGACGGTACTTACAACGAGTCAATCAACTGTATACCAATATCCAACACTGGTTACAGAACCAACCGTTGCAGATACACGTAAGTGACCTGGAAATTGCCGAAACACTCGGATGTTACCAGGTCCCGCAACTGGCTATTGCCACCACTCAGGGCGACTTGTTAGCCGAATTTAAACCAGCGGGCGCNGCGGTGATGCTGGCAGAAGGCGCCATTGAAGTCAAAGGTTGGTTAGACCAAGAATATCTCGTCTATATGAAACACAGCGACCCTCAAACCTTTTATACAGGCATTGAGAGGGACGGCTGGTATTGGATAGAACAACGCCTAGCCGCTACTACCCATTTCATCTCAGATAAAAACTCCTTACTACAACTCATTACCTGGGTGAGTGATTATGAGTTCTAACCCACTACCACCTATCTTGGAAGCTTATGAAACCGCCAAAGACAGTTTTAAAATTGCGAAACGGGCGATACAAACTCAAACTCCTCAAGCCAGGACCAGGCTCTTACAACGTACTGGTGTCGAGAACACTACTCTCAGCGAGGCACAACGTCGGCTGGAAGACAGTCAGCGCGAATCAAACGCTTTGTTTGTACTAGCCTTATGGGCCACCTTTGAACGCTTTCTCCGCGATTATTTACAGCAAAAAGGTACCGAATTGCTGCATATCAAACCGCCTATTTTAGGCAATTCAGTTTATGAACATTTTGAAAAGGAAGTAGAATTCTGGAAAACTACCGAAATTTTAGAGTTCCTAAAAGAGAGTTTATTTCGGCACCAGCCCGACTTAATTGGACAAGCCAAACAAATTCTGGCATACCGAGATTGGATAGCCCATGGCAAAAATCCTAAAAAATTGCCCGCTACTACCCCCAAACCGACCGATGTCTATAAAATACTTAATGAAATCGTGGTAACGTTATTGCTCTATTCTTCCTAAAAATAGCCCGGACGCTGAACACCTACTACTTACTTGGGGATTTCTCTACATTATTTTCAAAGCCCACGTAGGTTGGAGTTCGCTTCGCTCACTCCAACCTACGCAAACTTAGCTCCTCCCACGTTGCCCGGCGGACTTGCGGACACCGACGATTCGGTTGGGGAATTATTATTAGAGAGGAGCTGGTCGCCAGAGGGGAGAAATGGAATCCTCGCTGGTGACATTTCTCCCTATTGGTCTGGCGGGTTTTGAGAAGGCAGACTATTCGATTGGGGAAGTAGATAGGGAGGGGGTTGGGGTTGGTGTGGATACCAATAAAGACTTCTATTCTAGTTTCACTCTTCGCCCACTGAGGGACCACTTTAACAGGAAAAAATATGCAAGCACTTTACCTTCAACACCTCCTCGCCAAAGATGGTGAGATATTAATTACGGGGTTGCCCTATAAAACGGGTCAACAGGTTAACCTCCTGATTCTGCAACCCCAGACCGTCCCGAAACGATTGACGGTTCGCCAATTACGTGCCTCTGGACTCCTCGGACTGTGGGCCAATCGCCAAGATATTCAAGACAGTGCCGAATATGCACGTCAATTGCGACAAGAAGCACAACAACGGGAACTGCTCAAATGATTTTGCTCGATAGTGACCTCATGATTGACCTCTTACGCCAATATCCACCCGCGATTCAATGGTTTGACACCCTGGCTGAAGAAGAAGAAATTGTCTTGCCCGGCTTGGTCGTGATGGAATTAATTCAAGGTTGTAGCAATAAAACTGAACCAGGACGGTTGCAACAACAATTGGCAAACTATGGCACCGTCTGGCCAGCACCAGAGGATTGCCAACGTGCGTTAGAGGTTTTTATTCAGTATCGTCTAAGCCATCATGCGGGTCTGTTAGATGTTCTTATTGGACAAACGGCGGTCGCCTTAGGCCTTCCTTTACATACGTTCAACCAAAAACACTATGCCTTTATTCCCAACTTGATGACGGTACAACCTTACACCAAATCTTAAACGGTAAGATTACCGCCCGCGACACCCTCCCCCGTTGCCCGGAGGACTTGAGAACGCATACGATTCGCTTGGGGAACTATTATTAGGGAGGTGCTGGTTGCCAGGGGGGAGAAATGGAATCAGCGCTGGTGACATTCCTCCCTATTGGTCTGGCGGGTTTTGAGGATGCAGACGATTGGATTGGGGAATGATTATTAGGGAGATGCTTACCGCGAGAGAAATTTGGACTTCAGCTCATCTCAGCCACAGGAACTACTATGAACTTAACTACCGACATTCTACCACCAGACCTAGAATCACAAAAACAACGGTACTTACAACGAGTCAACCAACTGTATACCAATATCCAACACTGGTTACAGAACCAACCGTTGCAGATACACGTAAGCGACCTGGAAATTGCCGAAACACTCGGATGTTACCAGGTCCCGCAACTGGCTATTGCCACCACTCAGGGCGACTTGTTAGCCGAATTTAAACCAGCGGGCGCCGCGACCATTGGCGCGGAAGGAATCATTCTGGTGAAAGGCTGGTTGAACCAAGAGTATGTGCTCTATCTCCAAACCGCGGGGTACTACAGTATTTCTCAAGGCATTCAAATGGATGGTTGGTATTGGGAACCACAATACATGGACCAGCCACTTCACCCTCTCAACCCAACCTGGTTGCTAAAGTTGATTACCCAAGTAAGCGATTATGAATTTCCTGAATCCGTTACTGCCTCTCAAACAATCTTATAAAACGTCGCGAGATAGCTTTACCATTGCCAAACGAGCTATCAAAACTAGCGAACCCAAAGCGAGACAACGATTACTACAACGTACCGACCTAGAGACACTCACGATTTCTGAAGCCGAACAGAGCATAATAGAAAGTTACAACGAGGTTGATACCTTGTTTGTACTGGCGCTCTGGGCCGCTTTTGAACGCTTTCTGCGGGACTACCTGCAATATAAAGGACAAGCGTTACAACAGCATCTCACGCCCACCGACTTAGCAGATGAAATGTACTCTCACTTCCACAAAGAAGTGGAATTTTGGCGACCCGAGGAAATTTTAGAGTTTCTCAAACGGAGTCTCTTAAAAACGCAACCTCACCTAGCTGGTGAAGCCAAAAATATCTATAATTACCGAAATTGGGTGGCACATGGTAAAAATGCGCAAAAAACTATGTCACCTCTTACCCCAAGAGTCGCTTATGCCACGTTGACGACCATTGTGGAGATTTTATTGGCTAATCCATAGTCAGGTAGGGGGTAAATAAACACTGGCTCCCTACTTAGCTCCTCCCCATTGGCCCGGAGGACTTGAGAACGCAGACGATTCGCTTGGGGAATTATTATTAGAAAGGTGCTGGTCGCCAGAGGGGAGAAATGGAATCCTCGCCGGTGACATTTCTCCCTATTGGTCTGGTGGGTTTTGAGGATGCAGACGATTCGATTGGGAAATAGAAAGGGGGGAGGGGAGGGTCTCTTACTGCGAATGGGGAGGGGCGTGAGAGTCACTAAGTCGGCGGTGATATAATCTAAAATAGTTTGACGACACTGGGAATCAAGGGAGGCACTTTTGTGTATGGCCAGGCTTTATAACTCCATCAAAGAAACCCCTAATTACCCTCAAGGTTTTACCACTCGGTGGAATGGGAAGACACAACATCAGATTAGTAATCACCAGTTATTGGAAAGGTTACGTAGCCTAGAACCTGGTAAATGGAAAAAAATCTATCAAGATGGGTTTGATGCCCAGAGTCAGAGAATTTCTATACACTATTTTCAAAGTCCTTCTGGCAAAGTTTTTAATGTTAAAATTAAACTGGGTTGGAGTAATTAAATTGGAGTAATTAAATTGACTATGACTTCAGAACAATTAACACAACTGGAACGGCTGTTAGCGGTCCTCAGTCTAGGTTTAAGTATCGCGCTCAAACATCAAGTGATAACGATTGACGAAGCCGAACGACTGTTATATTCGCCCTTCACCATGACCAAACTGCGTGAACTCGGTGGTCCGCCAGAATTGATTGAACTCATTCAAGCGGGCACTGAATTGGAAGATTTAGACAGCCTGTTGCCGCAAGAATTAACGGACAGTTTAACCCAAATGGAACACCAGGCACTCTCCTTATTAGCTACTGGTGATCCCAGTCATCCACAATTAGACCAATGGTTAAACTATTATTTGCGCCCGTCGTGGGAGGCACCGGCGCAGTTGAGGAGAACCGCCGCCTAAGTTGAGGACCGGCGAAATAACTAAAATTGGCGCGATGAAATTTCAAACCGGCCAATTCCTCCTCACCTCCCGTGACCTCCTCCCCATTGGCCCGGAGGACTTGAGAACGCAGACGATTCGCTTGGGGAATTATTATTAGAAAGGTGCTGGTCGCCAGGGGGGAGAAATGGAATCATCGCTGGTGACATTTCTCCCTATTGGTCTGGTGGGTTTTGAGAAGGCAGACGATTCGGTGGTGGAGTCCGAAATAGGGAGTCAGAGGTGATGGGTGGGGTGGCACTGCGACTTGGGGGAGGGTGGGAATGGGAGGAGAGCAACAATTAATTTAAGCAAGCAACCACGGGCCTCGGCTTGAAACTCTTGCCCGCCAAGAGGTTATTTATGTTAACAACTTACGAAGCTATTTATCACCAAGGGACACTCCGAGGGCGAAACCCACCGCCATTCGCTAACGAGCCTCTCCAGCCAGCCGCGGCGGAAGGAGAGGAAAACGACCCGACCTTAACTGCCTTTTTATCTTGGTTAGACCAAGAAATGACGAAACATCCTGAATACCTTGAACCCATAGAGGAACAAGAATTGCAAGAGATTGCGGCACTGATAGAAGGAGTAGAACTTGACTAAGCCCGTGAATGGGTGGACCCTATATCGGTTTAAGCTATTTACTCTCAACTGGTCCGCACTCAAGGAAGAAGTTGCCAAACTGAAAAGCCAAGACCCAGAAGGCTATAAATCTCACCCACCAACCAAATTATTAGCGTCCCTTTACCACTGTGTCTTAGAACGGGTCCCGCGTGACCCCACTCATCGCGAGTTTTGGCTAGGCCATACCTTAGGCCAAACCAATCGTCATTGGCGACGGGTCAAACAAGGGATGCCACACCGTTACCGGCTATTTTTTCAATTTGGCAGTGTGCCCGTCAAGACTATCGTCTATGTGTGGTACAATGACCAACGTACTTTACGCAAAGCGGGTGCGAAAACGGAGGTCTATGAAGTGTTCAAAAGATTGTTGGCCGCCGGTGAAATCCCGTCAAGTCTAGCGGAACTGATAAAGCGGTCACCAGAATGGTGAACTGCCAAGATGACCTTGTTTTCGGCCCGCGACATCCTCCCCTGCTGCCTGGAGGACTTGAGAACAGATACGATTCGGTTGGGGAACTATTATTAGAGAGGTGCTGGTCGCCAGGGGGGGGAGAAATGGAATTCTCGCTGGTGACATTCCTCCCTATTGGTCTAGCGGGTTTTGAGAAGGCAGACGATTCGATTGTGGAGTCCGATAGGGAGGGAGTAAGGGTTGGTGGGTGGGGGCACTGCGACTTGGGGGAGGGCAGGAATGGGGGAGGTGTTGAATAAGGGAGGGTGACGAAGACCGAGTCCAGCGGGCTGAGTTGCCTTCTACTTTGGGATTAGACTGAAATCGTTGGTGACGAAATTAAATGATGCCGCTTTGAACCATTCTCCGATTAAGGAGCGATATGAGAATAATCACTAAGAAGACCTTGTTTAAATTTAGCGAAGTACATCCCGCGGCCAAGCCACCATTAGAACGGTGGTTAGCCATCATGAAAACCGAGGCGTTTAACAATTTCCAAGAGTTGCGAAAGTCATTTCCAAACGCCGACAAAGTTGGTAATTGCACGGTATTCAATATTGGCGGGAACCAATTTCGTCTCATCACCGCCATTCACTATAACCGACAAATCATTTATCTTAGACAGGTCTTAACACATGCTGAATATGACTTAAACCAGTGGCAGGAAGAGTGTAAGAAATAATCCAGCCACTGATTAATCTCAACTAAATTTAGGAAGTGACGGTTAATTACTCTCCTCTGGAGTTAATAAAGAGATTACGATGATGATAATAAGAGACGTTGACGTTCTTGAACATCCTGTCACCCGTTGGCCCCGTGTGTCAGATTTCTTGTCCGTGCCCCACACCGAAGTCGAATATGACCGGGCGGTGACTTTACTCCAGGAACTCGTTGCTACGGTGGGCGAAGCAGAATCGCATCCACTGGCCGATTTCATGGAAACGCTGGCGACCTTGATAGAAGTTTATGAAAACGAACATTATCCGGTGCCCGACGTGTCGGGCGCAGACAAATTGGCGTTTTTGATGGAAGAACATCGAGTAAAACCGACCGAGTTGCGCGAGGAACTTGGAAATGAGGCCATCGTGTGGGAAATTCTCAACGGCCACCGCCCGTTAACTGAGAGTCAGAGTCAGGCCCTAAGTAAGCGTTTTTCGGTATCACCAGCAGTTTTTAAGTAACCCCTCCCCCGCTGCCCGGCGGACTTGCGGACACCGACGATTCGGTTGGGGAATTATTATTAGAGAGGAGCTGGTCGCCAGAGGGGAGAAATGGAATCCTCGCTGGTGACATTTCTC
>BS_KBA_SWE02_21mDRAFT_10000902_pt1 | contig 11189 bp, 7 predicted proteins | sample BalSeasSWE02_21m_FD_9196 | JGI IMG/M metagenome (IMG submission 9196)
GTACAATCGCGTGTAAAAATGTTGGAGAAACTTCAAATAGTTGAGGTTGACGAAGTAGACGCTTCTCATTTAAGATTACGTTTTCCTCCTTCGCCACGTTCTGGCTCTTATCCAGTAATGGCTGAAGATGTATCTAAAAAATACGATGAACACATCGTATTTTCTGGTGCCTCACTTAGCCTAATAAGGGGTGAAAAAGTAGCATTTGTTGGAAAAAATGGGGAAGGTAAATCTACTTTTGTAAAAGCCATTATGGGCGAAATAGAACACGGTGGTAAACTGAAGCTGGGGCATAATACCATGATAGGCTATTTTGCACAAAATGAAGCGTCCTTGCTCAATGAAAATATTACCGTTTTTCAAACCATCGATGATGTAGCTAAAGGAGAAATCAGAACAAAAATAAGAGATCTTTTAGGTGCATTTATGTTTAGTAGCGATGATTGGGAAAAGAAAGTAAAAATACTTTCGGGTGGAGAACGAACCCGATTAGCCATGATTAAATTGCTACTCGAACCTGTCAATCTTCTAATCCTCGATGAGCCCACGAATCACCTTGATATGAGAACCAAAGACATCCTAAAACAGGCACTCATGGATTATGATGGCACACTTATACTTGTTTCCCACGATCGTGATTTCTTGGATGGAATGGTGAGTAAAGTCTATGAATTTGGAAACAAACGCATAAAAGAACATCAAGAAGGCATTCGTGAATTTTTGGAGCGCAAGAAAATGGAAAACCTGAGAGAACTAGAAGCAAAGCCAAAAAAGTAGAATAGCTCTAAGTTTTATTTCTCATATCTTTGCCAACGAAAACATATCACAAAAAACAAGAACAAAAGATGTCTTTTAACTCCTTAGGCTTAACGCCCGCTTTATTAAAAGCTATTGCTGATCAAAATTATTCAGAGCCCTACCCTATTCAACAAAAAGCTATCCCAGCCATTTTAAACAAGAAAGATGTTTTAGGTATAGCACAAACTGGTTCTGGCAAAACGGCTAGTTATGTATGGCCAATTTTAATGAATCTACAGGACAATACAAGTTCTAAAAACAGACATATCAAGGTTTTAGTATTAGTTCCAACACGTGAGTTAGCTGTTCAAGTGAATGATGTGTTTCATCAATATTTATCGGCCATTCCTAGGCCTATAAAAACCATGGCTGCCTTCGGTGGTGTTTCCATCAATCCACAAATGAAAGGAATGCTTGGGGTTAATGTTTTGATAGCTACCCCTGGCAGATTATTGGATTTGGTTGATTCAAAAGCAGTACACTTATCTGAAATCGATACTTTGGTTTTAGACGAAGCTGACAAAATGCTTAATCTGGGTTTCAAAGAAGAGATGAACAGTATTTTTGCACTTCTCCCAAAAAAACGTCAAAACCTTTTGTTTTCAGCTACCTTAAGTAAAGATCTTGAGACAATAAAGCAAGTATTACTAAATGATCCTTTGGTAATAAAAATTGAAGCCGAAAGCAATACTATTGATTTGATCAATCAAGTGGCTTATTTTGTTAAAGATGTTAAAAAAGGGCCATTGCTTCGATATATTATTAAAAGTAATGAGCTAAAACAGGTGTTGGTATTTGCATCTTCGGTTCATAGAGCAGATGGGATTGCCCATAAATTATGCAAGAATAAAATTCACGCTATATCCATTCATAGCGAAAAAAGTCAGGGAGCTAGAAGCGAAGCTCTCAGAAGGTTTAAATCAGGAGAACTTCGAGTGTTAGTCGCCACTGATTTATTAGCCCGAGGTATAGATATTGAATTTTTACCTCATGTGATTAATTATGATTTACCCCGATCACCCAAAGATTATATTCACCGCATCGGTAGAACGGGTCGTGCGGAATCTCCCGGCGAAGCAATTTCTTTCATAAGCCCTCTAGACCAAGAACATTTTAGAGTAATTCAAAAGAAGATGGGCAAATGGGTAAATATGATCGACAGTGAAAATATAAATTTGCAAGGTTTTTAAATCAAATTGCCTTTAATCTTTTCCGCTGCGTCAAGAATTTATACCTACCTTTGCAGCCATTTTGAGATAAACACCCTAAAGTAAATAAATTCAGATGATTACAGTTGCAGACTTAAAAATTCAATTCGGAAAGAGAATATTATTCCAAGAAGTAAATTTAAAATTTACAGCAGGAAACTGCTATGGAGTAATTGGAGCAAACGGTGCAGGAAAATCGACCCTTTTAAAAGCAATCTCTGGTGAAATTGATTATACCTCTGGTAATATTTTTATGGAACCGGGTGAGCGACTATCTGTATTAAGCCAGGATCACTTTGCTTTTGATGAATATACGGTGCTTACGGCTGTAATGAAAGGCCATTCATTGCTTTGGAAAATCATGGAAGAAAAAGATGCCTTATATGCTAAACCAGATTTTTCAGATGCTGACGGCATTAAGGCTGCAGAATTAGAAGGCCAATTTGCTGATATGAATGGCTGGAATGCAGAGAGCGATGCAGCAAGTTTATTAGGTGATTTGGGGATAAAAGAAGAATTTCATAATACGTTGATGAAAGACATGAGTGCCAAGCAAAAGGTTAGAGTTTTGCTTGCCCAAGCTCTTTTTGGTAAACCAGATAATTTATTACTAGATGAGCCTACCAATGATCTCGACTTGGATACTGTAAGATGGTTGGAGAATTATCTCGGCAATTATGAAAATACCGTTTTGGTTGTTTCTCACGATAGGCACTTTTTAGATGCTATAAGTACACATACCGTAGATATTGATTTTGGTGAAGTGAATTTGTTTGCCGGGAATTACAGTTTTTGGTATGAAAGCAGTCAGTTAGCCTTAAGACAGCTACAAAAGCAAAATAAAAAAGCTGAAGAAAGGAAAAAAGAATTACAAGAATTTATCTCTCGTTTTAGTGCGAATGCATCTAAATCCAAACAAACGACCAGTCGTAAAAAAATGATTGAGAAGCTTAATATTGAAGACATTCGTCCTTCTACAAGGAGATATCCCGGTATTATATTTAAGCCCGAGCGTGAGTGTGGCGATAGAATTTTGGATGTCAGCGGCTTAAAAGCTAGCATCGATGGTAAAGTTTTATTTAGAGATGTTGAATTTTATGCCAATAAAGGCGATAAAATCATTTTCTTATCGAAAGATCCACGCGCGATGACAGCTTTTTTTGAGATTATCAATGGGAACATTGCAGCAGATGCAGGTAATTATGTCTGGGGACAAACCATTACATCGGCTTATTTGCCTCTAAATAATTCAGATTATTTCAGAAGTGAGTTAACTCTTTCTGATTGGCTTTGCCAATTTACTACCGATACAACCGAACTTTATATTCGTGGTTATTTAGGCAAAATGTTATTTGCTGGAGAGGATATCCTTAAACGCGTGAATATTTTATCCGGTGGCGAAAAAATGCGTTGCATGATTTCAAAAATGATGCTTGTAGATGCCAATGCCCTGATACTTGACACACCTACAAACCACCTTGACNTGGAATCAATCCAAGCCTTCAATAATAATNTNATNAANTACCCCGGAAATATTTTCATGTCGTCNCACGATCATGAATTCATTCAATCGGTTAGCAATAGAGTTATTGAACTTACTCCTCGTGGAATTATTGACAAATTGATGCCATACGATGAGTATATTGTGGATGAAAAAGTACAGGCTTTAAGAGAGAAAATGTATAGGTAAAAAAATCATTTTTTTATAAAACCACCAACTTATTTTTGATAGCATACGACATCAAAGCAACCGTGTTTTTACACTCCGTTTTGGCTAATAGGTTTGTTTTATGACCAACAATGGTACGCTCACTGACGAATAAAATATCTGCAATTTCTTTATTACTTAATCCTTCACAAACCAATTGCAATATTTCTTTTTCCCTACGCGTTAGTTTTATGATATCTTCTTTGGGCTTATCATCTTTGCTAATCTGCTTGGTAAAGAAATCAAATAATTCTTCTGAATAAAAGCTTCCCCCATTATTCACAGTTTGAATAGCCTTATCTAATTTTTCTTTATTTATATTTTTAATTAGAAAACCTTTCACACCAGCATCGATCATACTCTGGATGTATTCATCCTCAATAAACATAGTCAGGGCAATGATTTTTAATTCAGGCTTTAGTTTCAATGCATTTATAGTGGCGTCAATACCATTCATAATAGGCATTTCGATATCCATTAAAACAATATCAGGATTGTGATCTTCCAATAATTGCAGGAAATCAGCACCATTTGAAGCCTCCCCAATTACCTTGGCATACTTTAATTTACCGAGTACCATTTTCAGTCCATTACGAAAAATTTCATGATCATCTACAACGATAACTTTGATAGTATTATCCATAATTATAAATCTATGTTAACATTGATTTTAAACCCATTATTTGGGAAACTAACAAAATTATAATCTCCATTGATTGACTTAATCCGACTGATTATATTTTTGAGTCCCATCCCTTTATGATCTGATGTCATAATCTCATTGATATTAAATCCAATTCCATCATCCTGAAAAACCATATTTAGCTTACCTGCTACTTTCTCTAATTCAATAATAACATTTTTTGCTTCAGCATGTTTCAACGTATTATTCAAAAGCTCGGTAATCACTCGAAATAAAATTAGTTCAAGATTTTGATCCAAACGTTCACCACAATTACGTTTTACGAATTTAATATTAATGGTATTGGTTTTATTCACCTTTTCACAAAAAGATTCGATAGCTTTAATCAATCCAAATTTATGAATGACTCGTGGCATTAGATTATTCGAGATGGTACGTATCGAATTAATCGCCTCATCAATAATTTCATTGGTTTGATTTACAAAATCCTTGCGTTCATCATTACCTAAAGTAGACGACTCTAATTCATTCACATATAACTTCACCGTCGATAAAAGCGGACCAACACTATCATGCATGTCTTTAGCAAAACGTTCTCTTTCTCTTTCTTCTGTACGGATAACTGTACTCAATATTTCTCGTTCTGTTTCTTTACGAACACCAATATTACGAGCTACACTCAGAATCAGTTTTTCATCTTTATAATTCACAATACGCGAAATAATCTCAACAGGAATTATCTTTCCATCCTTAGCCACGTGTTCCGATTCAAAAGTATAGGTTCCTTGTAAAGAAATTTGTTTGCGATGTTCTTCAATTAGGTTGGCGTATTTGGGCGTCTTGATACTACTTAATCGCATGCTCAATAAGTCCTCTCGTGTATATCCAAGGGTTTTACAAACAGCATGATTTACTTCAATAATAGTCCCATTTCCATCGGTTACAAAAATATCATCACCAGTACTATTAAATAATTTTTGGAAACGATCCTCGGATTGCTTCAAAGCTTCTGTTGCTGTCGTCAATTTCGTTTTCGAAACATTTAATTCCTTTAGATAATTATAGATTTTATCAGCCGTAAGAAAATACAATATCGATAAAAGAAAAATGATTGTAAATAGTGCAATCAATGAGGAAGTCAGTATAGTATTATTAATAAAGCTTCTGTTTTCCTTTTCTGTTTCAATGGATGCTAAAATATAAAACTCAAAATCAGTATTATAAACAAAGGCTACCAATTTATCATTTCCTAAATAATTATAACGAACAAGACCTTCGTTTAGACCTACAACTTGTTTAAACAATAAACTATCATTCCAATTTTGGCCTTCAATAGATGGATGCATTATCATTATTCCCTCTTTATCAAATACAAAAGGATAACCGCTCTCCCCAATTTTTAAGTCGTAAATGATTTCTCTTAAACGTTGCAAATCCTTTTCTTTATTTCCAACATATAAAATCCCGATAGGTTTTCCATTTTTAAGAATTGGTTCATAGGCTGTGATATACCAATCGTTAACTACATAGGCTCTTCCATAATAGGTTTCATTTCTTTCGATGGCCTGAATAACGGGTGACTCATTAGGAATATAGGTGTTTACAGCCCGACTGCCATCGATATTTTGAACATTGGTTGATATGCGGATATAACCACTATCAATTTTCTGGAATATCGTAGCAGTTCCACCCAAGAGGTTTTTTACGCTGTCTACAAAAGAGAAATTATCACTAAGAGAATGTTTATTCAAGAACCATTTATCAAGCTGTTCTTTATGCAATTTATTATTGATCTGATTTTTAGCAAAAACATCAATCTTACTTGCCTCAATTTCAAACAGCTGATTATAAAAGAGGTTATGAGCAACTTTTAAGTTGGTTTTCACTTTTTCNAGTTTAAGCTGGCGCTCGCGCTCAAACATTTTACTAATTGTTTTAGCTTGTAGACGTAAATTATTTTCAACCTGGGTATTAAATGTTTTGATAGAACTATTGACAAATAATACACTAACAACAACTATTACCACAATGATAATAATTGCAATTGGAAAAAATAACCTTAGCTTTAAAGGTATGTTTGAGTTGTATTTCCCCATCGAGTCTAAATGATTCAAGAGATTCACAACGAAATTACAAATTTATCTGTTCAAAAAGTGCATTGCATCGCCATACTCTCCAAAAGCGGGGATACAATTTGCTTTTTTTATTTCATTGATCGAAAACTCTAGTTCGTTTTCAATGCTTAAATTACTTCCAGGTTTGTTCTTATATAAATGATACTCTGACTTATACTTAATGGGTGTTAGATTTGGCATAATCACATTGGCACCTATTTCGAGTGCAGTCCGTTTCCCTTTTATATTAATGGCTTGTAATGCTGTTGTTGAAGCAATATTGATATCCTTCATAACGATCCGCAAAATGGCAATCATTTTTAGAGTCAATTCGTAGCGGACATCAAGGGGTAGCAATAAATCATTGTATTTATATAATGGTGTATTCTCATGTTCGATATAGGGTCCCATACCGCACATATCTATATCGCTTTTATGCATAAAAATAATATCATCCGCCAAATCTTCAATCGTTTGAAAAGGCAACCCAATCATCACTCCCGTACCTGTTTGGAAACCAGCTTTTTTTAAATCTTTCAAGGAATTAATTCTATTTTCGTAGCTATGTGCCCAATTGTCAGGATGTAATTTTTTATACAATTCAGGATTGGAACTTTCAATCCGGAGCAGATATCTCTCTGCTCCGGCCTCGAACCACTTTTTATAAACCATAGGAGTTTGCTCACCGCAGGACAAGGTGATACGCATCTTCCCGTTTGACAAAAATTTAATTAATTTGATTGCATTGGTAATTCTTTCTGTAAAAGTGTTGGATTGCAACTCTCCAGATTGAATCACAATGGAAGCAAATTTATTTCCTATAGCATAATTACATGCATCCTGAATATCTTCCAAGCTTATTTCATATCTGCGAAAATCTTTATTTGAACAACGAATTCCACAATAGTAACAGTCTTTTTTACAAATGTTGGAATATTCAATCAATCCACGCAGAAATACCTTATTCCCAACATACTCATCTTTAACGCTAGAAGCATACTTAAATAACTGATTTTTATCTGCCCCTTCAGCTCGCAAAAGATGAATAATATCTTCTCTTTCAAAAATCTCTTTTTGCAATATATTTTTAAAATTAGTCTGTCCCATTACTTATAAATGGTTTTATCACACGGTTAAATATTCCGTTTATATAAGCAATCAACATCCCATAATTGGTAATAGGAATGTCAATATCTGAGGCCAATTTGATTCTGTTTAGAATCTGTTTGCGTGTAGCTACACATCCACCGCATTGAATAAGTAATGCATAAGATGATATATTTTCAGGGGGATTTGAACCCGATAGAAATTCAAAATTTAATTTTTTATTGGTATAGGCTTGCAACCAAACAGGAATTTTAAAACGACCAATATCATCACAACTAATTTGATGCGAACAAGATTCTAGTATCAAAATCTTATCATTTTCCTTTAGTTGATTTATAAATTGAGTGCCTTTTATATATGCTTCAAAATCGCCTTTTAATCGAGCGAATAAAATACTGAAACTAGTCAATGGAGTCTCTTCAGGAAGTACTGATGACACAAAATCAAAGACCTGACTATCGGTTACGACCAAGGCTGGCTTCAGACCAGTTTTCAGAAAGTCTTCTAGCTCGGTTTCTTTTACAGAGATACAGATACAATCATGATCGAGCAGGTCGCGCCAAGCCATTACCTGAGGTAAAATCATTCGCCCATCCGGTGCTTCTGAATCAATGGGAGTAACCATCAAAACGATGTCTTTTGCTTTCACAATTCCTTTAAACAAACTTGGTTTTTGGTAGACTGTTTCAGGAATTGCACGCTTCATTGCATCTAAAATATCATTTTGATTTTCTTTATTGATTGTACTAAATTCAATTACTTCAGTATTTGTAAATGTTTTGATTTTTTTAAGCGTACAAGATTTAATGGCCTCTATATCTGATTTATTATGAATAATAATGGACGGAATATCAATTTTCTTAAAATGATTTAGTAAGTCTATTTCATAGTCATCAAATGCATTATTGGCAATGAGTAAAATGGCTAAATCGATATTGCTAATAACTTCTAGGGTCTTCTTCACTCTTTTCTCACCCAACTCACCATGATCATCAATACCTGCCGTATCAATCATGATAGCTGGTCCTACTCCAAAAATCTCAACCGATTTTTTAACAGGATCAGTAGTTGTTCCAGCTTGCTCCGAAACGATGGCAACTTCTTGTCCTATGATAGCATTGATAAAGGAACTCTTCCCATTATTCCGTCTACCNAAAATGCCAATATGTGGTTTTAAATCTTTTCCTTTTCTCATGGTTTTAAAATTAGAAGTATAAATCCCGTTCACCATTTTTGATCCGCTCAATGCGTGATCTTACACTTTCGATATCTTGAAAACCATCCAATTCTAAAATATTTTTCTCAATCACTTTCCAACCTTTTTCAACGGTATGTTCTGGCGCATAATCTTCCAAATACTCTGCTAGTGTTAGTATTGCATTCGATGAACAAAAGCGTTTTATAAAGCCAGGCACCGAAAATTCCATAAAATGTTCCCCTGTCCTACCCTTACGATAACAAGCCGTACAGAATGAAGGCACAAAACCTTGCTCTAACAGTTCATCAATCACATCGTTTAAAGAGCGACTATCATTGATTTGAAACTGTTCTTTATCCAGCTCTTGTTCTTTCTTGAATTTTTCGGCATAAGCACCGATTTCAATTTTTGTTCCGGCATCAATTTGTGAACAACCGTATTGCAATACCTCTTTCCGAATTTCTGCACTTTCACGAGCTGTTAAAATCAAACCCGCGTAAGGAACAGCCAATCGGAGGATGGCAATGATGCGCGTAAACTCTTCATCACTCAATAAATATTTATCATCAATATTTAAGTTCAAGGCATTTTGTAAACGTGGAAACGAAATAGTATGAGGCCCCACATTATAACAAGCTTCCAAATGGTTGGTATGGCGCACCAATGAAAGCACTTCAAAACGCCAATCGTACAAGCCAAACAAAACACCAATCCCAACATCATCAATCCCTGCTTCTTGAGCACGATCAAGAGCGGTAAGACGATAATCATAATCCGCTTTTTTGCCCGAAGTATGATATTCTTTATAGGCATCGGGATGGTAAGTTTCCTGAAAAACCTGATAGGTACCGATAGCGGCTTCTTTAATAATCTTGAAATCTTCGACATCCATGGGTGCTGCATTAATATTTACCCGTCGGATCTCACCATTGCCAGATTTGATATCATACACCTTTTTAACAGTGTCAGCAATGTATTGTGCACTATAATTTTTATGTTCTCCAAAAACGAGGATTAAACGTTTTTGTCCATTTTCTTCGAGGGCAACAACGTTTTCATAAAGCTCCTGATCGTTAAGGGTTTTTCGCTTTGCATTGCAATTAGAAGCCCTAAAACCGCAATATTTGCAATTATTAGCACACAAATTACCCACATATAAGGGGGCAAATAATACAATCCTGTTTCCATAAACGAGTTTTTTTAGTAAAGTAGCTCCGGCTTTTATCATCTCAATTTGTTCCGGTTCTTTAGCATTGACCAAAACGGCCACATCATTCAAATTGAGGCGTTCTTTATTCAGCGATTTTGCAATCACTTCTTGAACAGTTATTGTAGTAGTCTTCGTTTTATTTATGAAATCCCAGATTTCGTCCTTATCAATGAAATTTTTCATCGAAAGATCTGGATTTCTATAGGCTTGTGGTGTAAATTTCATTGCAAACGTTTTTTTAGTCAAGAGGTAAAGTGATCGTAAATTTACTTCCCACTTCAGGAGTGCTTTCTACATCAATACTACCTCTGTTTAGTTCCACCATCTTTTTGGCAATCGACAGTCCAAGTCCGCTGCCAGTTACATTTTTCGTTCTTGAGTTTTTAATACGAACAAATTCTTGGAAGAGCATATTAATATCGTCTTCACTCATTCCTACACCCGTATCTTCTATACTAATTTTGGCATTCGTTTTATCTCTTGAGAGAGAAACAAAAACCTCTCCCCCATCTTTATTATACTTTACTGCATTGGAAATAAAGTTATTCATGATTATTTCCATCTCATCTCTATCGGATAATATATAGAGTTTTTCTTCCCCATCAAGATGCAAAACAACCTGTTTTTGAATGGCTAAGGGCTCAATGGTATCCATAGCTAATTTGGCAATTTCATACAAATTAATTTGCTTGATTGTTCGCGTTTTTGTACCCGATTCTATTTTGGTAACATCCATTAAATCCAGAATCAAGGTTCGCATTCCATTGATGCGTTCTAAGGAGCGATCAATCATCTTGGCATAATCATCAATTTGATCACCCACTTGCTTTTCCTGCATGATTTTCAGATAACCTTCAATGGCATTGATGGGCGATTTTAACTCATGAGAAAGCACAGATAAGAATTGAAAACGTATTTGTTTTCCCTCCTTATTCATCTTCTTCGTCATGCGCTTAAGGAACAATTGCTTGGTGATTGTTTCGATGGCTGCCTTGAGCTCTTGTGGAGTAAAAGGTTTGGGGACAAAATTAAGAGCTCCATTTTTGGTTGCTTTCACAGCCAAATCCAAAGAGGCGTACGAAGTAATCATCATNACACTGATATCGTATTGCTTTTTATTGATATACTCCAACACATCAATNCCATTGATACCAGGNAGTTGATTGTCTAAAAGTATAATATCAATTTTATCAGCATCAATAA
>BS_KBA_SWE02_21mDRAFT_10000903_pt1 | contig 11183 bp, 13 predicted proteins | sample BalSeasSWE02_21m_FD_9196 | JGI IMG/M metagenome (IMG submission 9196)
CGAGCCACGTTAAAAGCTGCGGAAGAACTGTTGGCAAGCAACCGGGAGAAGGTCAAGGCCGGAGTCATGGCGGAAGTAGAAGCGTTGCAGGCCCAGGCAGGAGTGGCCAGTCGAATTGAACAAATTTTACTCGCAAACAAAACGGTTCAAGATCAAGAAGACCAATTGCGGCGGTTGCTCAGCCAGTCCGAATGGAACCTGACCCAAACAACCCCCTTGATCCCGTTGGATGAACCGTCACAACATCGACCGGACATCCCGCTTAATGAGAATATCACCCAAGCGCTTGAACACCGTCCGGAAGTGCTCCAAGCCAAGAAAAATCTGAATAGTTCCCAAGTCCAAACGCAATTCGCCAAAAACCAATTGCTACCCGACCTCTCTTTTCAAGGAGGGCTCGGCCTCGCTGGCTTAGGAAAAAATCCAAACGATAGTTGGGATCGTATGGGCAGCACCGATTTTTACAACATGGGTGGAGGGTTGGTGTTGAGTTATCCCCTTGGTAATCGTGGAGCGGAAAGCCAACTTCAACGACGGGTCCTGGAAACCCACCAACAACAAGGCTCGCTCTTACGCGTCCGCCAGCAAGTCATCTTGGATGTCAAAGAAGCCATTCGCCAAATCGAAACCACCTACAAACGTATTCGAACCAATCAAACCTCGCGGCGACTTTCTGAGAAACAACTCAAAGCCGAAGAGGAGCGCTTAAACCTCGGATTAAGTACCACTCGTTTGGTGATAGAATTTCAACGGGACCTCCGAATTGCCCAGAGTCGAGAATTGCGCGCCATTCTCGACTACAATCAATCGCTCTCTCGCCTCCGCCTCGTCACCGCCTCCACCCTCGACCATTACAACATCGAGGTCCAATAAATAGGAACGCTATTTGTACTTATTTAAGAGGCTGGCACATTTAGCACGGCACTTACTTCAATCATGACACGAAAAGTTTTGCTTACCGTCCTTGTTCTCATCGTTGCCACGGGTATTGGTCTGTATGCCTATCTCCCTGTCCTTCAATCCGATTCCTCCGAAAAACAACCTCCGGCCACCGTCGAAGTTGTGCGAAGTTCCATTGAAACACGAGTGACGGAAACCGGAACAATCCAACCCTCGAAAACTATCGAAATCAAATCGCAATTTTCCGGCGAGGTGGCCCAATTGTTCGTCTCAAGCGGGCAGCCTGTTAAAAAGGGTGAACTGTTAGCCATTATTCGACAAGAATCCAGCCAGGCTCGCCAAGTGGCTCAGCTGCGGGCGGGCATTCAGGAAGAGCGCTTGAACGTGAATACCGCCCAGCGGGAGTGGGTCCGTTCGCAATCCTTATACAAGAAAGGATTCGTTGCTCAACAAGCGCTGGAAACATCAGAGGATGAATATCAACGCGCGCTGGTCCGTTTGGAGCTCGCTGAGCGACAGCTTCTTCTTGCCTTAGGTGGCGATGAAGAACTGTTTAAACACTATCAAGAAAACTCCACGCAGAGCACTCGGCCGGAAGAATTTCAAGTTCGCTCCCCAACAGACGGGACGGTACTAGAAATTCTCGTGAATGCCGGCGAGATTATTACTTCGGGAACGGCCACGTTCGGTGGGGGCACCATACTCATGAAACTGGCCGATTTGTCCCGCATGATCGTCACAGCCAAAATCAACGAAGTGAACATCCCTCGGGTGGCGGTGAACCAAGACGTGGATATTCGCCTCGATGCCCTTCCCGGCCAAGCGTTCAAAGGACGCGTAACCGCCATCGCTGCACAAGGTGTGAAAGAAGAGAATATTGTGACCTATGACGTCACGATCGCCATTACAGAGCCCAACAAAGCTCTCAAACCTATGTTGACGGCCAATGTGGATATTGTGACAAAACGATTGGATGATGTCCTCACGATCCCGCTGGAGGTTCTACAGGTTAAAGATGGCGATGATGTTGTCGAAGTCCTCACCAATGGAACGCCAAAAAGTCAGAAGGTGCGTGTGGCATTCCGAACGGATACCCAAGCCGTCATCACGAAAGGCCTCAAGGAGCACGATCAGGTGGTCATCCCCATATTTAAACCTGCAGCAAAAGACTGACAGCAACTTCACCTCATCACTGTGATGCTGATTACCTTAAGCCACATCAATAAAATTTTTACCACCGGCGAAGTGGCCGTACATGCGCTTGACGACTTGAATATCGTGATTGAACAGGGAGAATTTGTCGCCATCATCGGACAATCCGGTAGTGGAAAAACTACATTACTGGATATTTTAGGGTGTTTGAGTCATCCAACCAGTGGCGACTATTGGCTACATGGCGCCCATATCAACAAGCTCCCTGATTCGGAACTCACCACGATTCGCAATCGACAAATCGGGTTTATCTTTCAGACCTTTCATCTCTTGCCACGCAAATCGGCCATGGAAAATGTGCAACTCCCGCTCATGTATGCCGGAGCCACCCGCACACAACAACAGGACCGCGCCCGAGAACTCTTAACACGGGTTGGGCTTCAAGACCGGCTGAATCATCACAGCAATCAACTCTCTGGCGGACAGCAACAACGTGTGGCTATTGCCCGCGCCTTAGCCAACCAGCCCGCACTCCTTCTGGCAGACGAACCCACCGGTAATTTGGACAGCCAGTCGGGAAATGAGATTCTCACGATTTTTGACGAACTCCATGATCAAGGGCAAACCATTGTCATGATTACCCATGATCCCCTTATTGCCCAACGCGCCAAACGGCGCATCACGCTCTTAGACGGACGCGTCTTAGCCGACGAATCGACCGGATCTCCTACACATCCGGTCCTTCAAGAAATCTAAAGGCCTGTATGCTTGGCGCCATCTTTCGCGATGCCCTCAAAAATTTGTCCAGCAATATGCTGCGTTCCGGCCTGACAATGCTGGGTGTCATTATCGGGGTGGCCTCAGTGATTGCCATGATGGCGATCGTGGAAGGGGGACAGGTGTGGTTGGTCAATTCAATTGAACAGTTAGGGACCAATTTATTGTTTGTCTGGAAAAAACGGTTAACCATTGAAGAAAAACGCCTGTTTGCTGGCCGCAACCTTCAACTCCGGTATGACGACGCTTTAGCCATTCGTAACCGATTTCCAGATCTCAAAGTCGCACCGAATATTGATATTGATGGCCAAATCAAAGCCGGAGAACGCGATTTCAGCGGGCGCATTACCGGCACCTCTCCGGAATATTCCGATATCCGGAATTTCCATACAGCGAGTGGCCGTTTTTTGCAAACCACAGATATTCAAACATGGAACCGGTCGGTGGTCTTAGGGAAAACCATTGCAGAAGTCCTATTCGGCACGCAATCGCCGATTGGTAAGGAGGTGAAAATCTTCCGGAGTGCCAGAAAAATAAAAAAAAGTGATGCCACAAATGGGGAAAAGAAGGAACAACAGGCTGTTGGAGAATATCGCTTTACCGTCATTGGAGTCATGGAACCCAAAGGAGAAATCTCCGGGCAAGATCGCGATGAAATGATTTTTATTCCGGTCACGACAGCTCTACGTTTTTTTAGCGGCAATGACAAAATTGGCTCAATGGTCATTCATGTGCCGGATCGGGATCAAATGGAAGAAGTCACCCAGAAGCTGCAGCAATTTCTTATCCAACGTCATGACGGTGTGGACGATATCCACATACGGAACCAAGGCGAATTCTTGGGTGCAATTGATCAAACTATTTCAACCTTTCGTTTTGTGCTGGGCGGCATTGCCATTGTCGCGTTGTTAGTAGGCGGCATTGGCATCATGAATATCATGCTCGTGACGGTCACGGAACGCACGCGTGAAATTGGATTACGCAAAGCCATCGGGGCGAAACGCCAAGATATTCTCCTGCAATTTCTCATTGAATCGACCACCATCAGTGTCATTGGAGGGTGTTTTGGCGTCATTCTTGGGATTTTCGCCGCCTATGGTTTTGGGAACTTAGTCGCGCAATCCATGCCAGGAGGCGGCGATTGGGGGGCTGTTATTAAACCCACCGCCATTGCCATCGCCTTTGTGTTTGCCGTCGGAGTGGGTGTTGTTTTTGGTCTCTTCCCTGCCATAAAAGCCTCAAAGCTGGACCCGGCCGAAGCCTTGCGCTATCAATAAGAAGAGATGAACAATAAGACGTAATCAAAAAACAATTTCATCATATTTATGAATAGTCCCCACCCTCACCCGTCCCCTCTCTCTGGTAGGGGAAATGAATGTTCTGGCAGACCAGCCTGCCGAATGGCTTCTTTACTAAAAAATCCTCCCCAAGAGGCGGTGGCCGGATTAGCTATTATTCCCATACTCGCCACGGTGAGCTTCTACCTGCTCCCGGATTCATGGCAAGCTGACCGGCTTTGCCAATTTGCGCCCCAGATCATCACCTACATGAGTTTGGGCATCTGGGCTTATTGCAATACGGATATCATTCACAAGCTGGGACTTCAACCGGCCAAAATCCGTGCTGGCATACGGATAGGACTTTTGATTGGACTCGTGCTCGGAAGCTTCAATACGACCCTGATCGTCTATGGAGCCCCCGCTCTGGGATTAGACATTGAATTTCTTCGAAATACTCCTCATGCCCACCTACCCCTCACCCTCATGGTGCCATGGTTCATTCTATTCATCGCCATCGCGGTGGAAATGAATTTTCGGGGGTTCTTGCTTGGACGCATGCTGACCCTGTTCTCGCAACACACAAGGCCGTCGAAGAGCTTAAATAGTATCGCGACCGTCATGGCCCTAGGAATATCCAGCTTGGCCTTTGCTTTTGACCCGTTTATGGTCTCCACCTTTCAACATCTCCATTGGATAGCCGTTTGGGATGGTCTCATCTGGGGATGGATGTGGCTGCAAACTCGGAACCTGTATATCCCCATGGCTGCGCACTTCATGGAAGTGATCATTGAATACCTAATTATCCGTGCGGCGTTGGCATGACCCCTTCTTTTTCTCCCCACCTGGTCAACGACCCCTTTGGCGATCCTGGTCTCTATGTAGAAATTCGGTGGAGCCGCAGAGCGCTGTTGTTTGATTTGGGAGACAACACGTCGTTAAGCCCAACTTCTCTCCTTCGTGTCCAGGATATATTTCTCTCCCATACCCACATGGATCATTTTATCGGCTTCGATCGGTTGATCCGGGTAGCCCTTGGTCGTGGCAAACGGATTCGGCTGTACGGCCCGCCTGGCCTCATCGCCAACATCCTCGGCAAGCTCCAGGGCTATACCTGGAACCTGGTGGATGGTTATCCGTTGAGCCTGGAAGTTCGAGAATTTCACATCGACCGGATTGAGCAGGCAGAGTTTCACGCAAAAGACGGATTCACCTGCCAACACCACCCACCCATTCCAGCTGACCACTCCGAGGTGTTTTCAGTACTAGTAGAACCATCCCTCTCCGTTAAGGCCGTCGCCCTCAATCATAGGATTCCGTCCCTAGCCTTTGCGCTGGAGGAACCGTTTCATATCAATGTCAACAAAGTGCGGTTACATGAGGCCGGGTTACCGGTCGGCTCCTGGCTCAAAGAGGTGAAACAACTCATTTGGGAAGGGAAGCCCGACTCTCATATCTTCGATGCCACGCTCTATTTTGAACATCGTAAGGAAATAACGCGCTTTAGGTTGGGAGAACTCAAGGAACAGTTTGTCACCATGAGCCATGGGCAGAAAATCGCTTACATCGTGGATTGTCGGTATGATGCGGAGAACGAACGAAAGATTATCGAGTTGTGCCGAGACGCCGACACCATGTTTTGCGAATCACCATTTTTAGAACGAGATCATGAAAAGGCGGCCAACCGCTATCACCTCACTGCCAGGCAAGCAGGTGTGTTGGGGCGAAAAGCCCAGGTGCAACACTTGGTGGTCTTTCACTTCTCTCCTCGCTATACCGGTCAAGGAGATATCATTCAACAGGAGGCTCGCGAGGCCTTCATAGCCACTGACCAAGAAAGGCACGGGAACCTGGCATGAATGAAGGTCTCAAATATGTGGCCTATTTTTTCTTAGGGGGCTTACTCGTGAGTGTGTCCACGTATCTCGGCAGTCATGGCAAAGGCTTTTGGGCTGCAGTGGCCAGTACGTTGCCTGTCATTAGCGGAGTCACGTTTATCCTGATCTATCTCAATGCCGGCGATTCACCCGCTGTTTCGTTCGCAAAAAATTTGATCTGGCTCTCACCTCCATGGTTTCTCTATGTGGGCACCATGATCGCCGTCGTTCCCAAATTAGGATTTTGGCCGGCGTACGCGCTCGCCATTGGGCTGTATATAGCAGGAGTCGGAATCACAAGGCTGATTGTTCATTAGGAATGGCCTCAAGCATGACGAATTTCATTAAACCCAGCATTCACGCCTTTTTGGTCTGCGATACCATCATTATTGATAGCCTTACGGGCAAGAAAAGCATTATCGGCGCCTTTACCCACCTATGGGCCAAAACCTTTCCATGCCAACATCCTCAAGTTGGGGTGTATTTCTCGTTGTCCGACGCGGAAGGCCAATACGCCTTTGACATTCAATTAATCTACCTGGACAAGGATCAAATGGTTGGGAAGGGTTCGCTGCCACCCATTGAAATTCAAGATCGGCTGGCTACGCACGACTTCGGGGTCAATATTCCCTATTTAGTCTTTCCCGGACCCGGGAAATACGAATTTCGCCTCTATGCCAATGGGAACTTCATTACACAAAAAGACTTTCAGGTCATCCAACAAGAGCCGCAACCAAAATCGGAAGAAACCTCATAGCTCATAGGCTATTCGCCCTCTTATCCCTTACCCTTCAGATTCCGCCCCTTCGGATTTTGCTCTTCAATCAGTACCAATCNACAAAACCAAACATAAACGGCTACCAACCGTTTCCCCTTCNAATTTTTTTCCTTGCAGAATCCTTCACCTTTCTTTCTACCTCACCGAAGAAATAGCCTAGTTCGTGAACCGCGCCCATAACAGGCCTACGACGTTCCCTACTATTAATACTCATACACCAAACCATTTTTACAAATTGTATGACTGACCTACAGAAAGAGAGCCTCATGACCAACCACCATCATTCAGCTCAGACGCATTGGATTGGCAGGCTACTGATGTTCCTATTGGTCTTGGTGCTGCCTGGAATCGCGCACAGTCAGGTGGTGGGCAATGGGTACAACAATAGTCTCATCTATAANATTCAGTCCGACACCAACACGGTCTACATCTTAGGGTCCATCCATGTCTTAGCTGAAGAATATTATCCACTCACTCGCTCGTTCTCGTATGCCTATTACAATTCGCAGAAGGTCATCTTTGAAATTGATCCGGAAATTCTTTTTTCCCCGGAAACTGCGAAGAATAATGAAAAACATTACACCTTTCAGAATGGCCAAACACTAAAAACCACACTCTCCCCTAGCACCTACCAACTTCTCACAAAAAAATTGAAGCCATTGGGGCTCGATATGGCACAGATCAATAAGCTTAAGCCATGGGTGGTGTATTTGAACATGAGCGGCAAGTTTGATTCGTCCATTGAGTTCCGCCCTGATTTAGGGATTGAGAATTACTTCTATCAGCGGGCCAAAGATGCGGGGAAACCCACTGGCGGGCTGGAAACGGTTCAAGATCAAATAGAAGTCTTTGATTCGCTTCCCATGAANGTCCAGGAAGCCATGTTAAAGGAAACCTTAGCGATTACGGATTCCAAGAAACGGGAAAAGGCGTTTTTACATATGGTGAAATCATGGCATCAGGGCAATTTGGAAGGCCTGGAAGAACTGGTGGAAAGCATGAAAACCTTTCCCCTGTTCTATGAAAAACTCTTAGTCCAACGAAACAAGAATTGGGTGCCACAAATTGATAAATTTTTAACTGAAGACAAAAACGTGCTGGTAATCGTTGGTGCGGCCCACTTGGCCGGAGAAGACGGACTCCTCGCCCTCCTGAAGGAAAAAGGCTACGAGCTTGAGCGAGTGTCGTATTCCATGCCCTAGGCCTAGGGGTCCGTCAGGAAATAACCCCACAACCCGACAGGACGATCAAAGACGGTAAGCCTCGGCCACACCTTTCTTGGCCATCCAATCAATCACCTGCGGGAAACACAGCTTCACCCATCGTCCAACCTTTCCTCTTACGGATGTCACGACGAAGCGCTTGCGCCCAGCCATCGCGCGGATAATTATCTCCGCACAGGCTTCCGCGCTTAAAAAGGAGCCATGATCCTGAAGAAGCCGGCCAAGCGGCTTTCCATCAGCTCCAAGACTTCGTGCGTGAATTTCGGACTGCACAAAATCTGGCGCCACGATCGTGACACTCACTCCCGTTCCTGCTAGCTCAATGCGTAACGACTCAAAAAATCCATTCATGGCATGTTTGCTGGCACAATAGACCGCATGAGAGGGCACGCCCGTCAAGCTCGCGACACTGGAAATTGCCACAATCCGACCTTGCGTGTGTTTAAGATATGGCAAGGCGAATTTCGTGCAATAAACACTTCCCAAAAAATTCACGTCCATAATGCGTCGAAAACGAGACACATCTTGCGCATCCTCGACCGTCGACCACATCGACATGCCCGCGTTATTCACCAGCACATCGATCCGGGAAAAATTTTCCATTGTTGCCTGAATCATTTCCGCACAGGCCTGAGGATCAGCGACATCCGTTGGAATCACGAGGGTGGTCGCTCCTAGACGTTCACAGGTATCAGCCACCTCTCGTAATCGCACCTGATCTCTCGCGACTAAGACAAGATTGGGAGATTCCGGCGCCAACCTATACGCCAGCGCCTTGCCAATACCAGCAGAAGCTCCAGTGATAATGATAACTTGCTGAGACCAGGTCTTTGGCATCACACCTCCTTCATTCTTTCAATAACCCACCCGTACTGTTACAATTTTTTCAATAAGGGTAGCATGAGCTCTAGATTCAAAAAAGGACGAATTTCACCAAACCATTTTGCCGGTCCAGCAGTCAGCCTCTCCTTCTTTTCTGAAGGAAAGCCCAATGGATGACCATGAAACATTTCCGGAACCCCTTCTCACCGTTTCAACTTGCATTGCCCACATGGATACACGATTTTCTTGGAAAACAGCCAACCACATTCCCAACGCCCGAAGCCCGCATGGACCTTGTGACCACATTGTCCAAACTCAACATGGAACAGGGCACTGGTGGACCATTTGGAGCGGGCGTCTTTCGAACAGACACCTATGAATTAGTGGCGCCTGGCGTGAACCTCGTCATGAATTCACACAGTTCCATTGCCCATGCAGAAATTGTGGCCATCATGATGGCCCAGCAAACCCTTGGGTCACATGATTTAGGCGCCGGTGGCCTGCCCCCGCACGAACTGGTGACCAGTTGTGAACCCTGTACCATGTGCCTCGGAGCCATTTGCTGGTCAGGTGTTCGTCATCTGATCTGCGGAGCCCGCGGAAGCGATGCCGAAGCCATTGGATTTGATGAAGGTCCGAAGCCTACCAACTGGGTCACCGAACTTGAACACAGAGGGATAAACGTGATGACAGATATCGGGCGCCTGAACGCCACTCAAGTCTTGCAAAATTATGTTGCACAAGGTGGAGAAGTCTATAACAGCAGGCAAGGGTCTATTGAAACGCCTCGTTAAGGAGAAGCACTCATGGCATCAACTCAGAAACGATCCACTCCAGCACATCAACCCGTTACGCTCGCTATTGATATTGGGGGATCTGGGATCAAAGGCATTCTTCTCAAGCCAACGGGGCAACCCATCGGGGAACGCCTTCGGATCGTCACGCCACAGCCTTCCACACCACAAGCCGTACTCGCAGGCATTACAAAACTTGTGCAGGGATTGGGGAAATTTGATCGGGTCTCGGTGGGATTTCCTGGCGTCATTCATCAAGGACAAGTGAAAAACGCACCGAACCTCGATCAAGCTTGGCCTGGAATTCATTTGGTGAGAGAATTGGAACGCCAACTCCAAAAACCCGTTCGCGCCGCCAATGACGCCGACGTGCAAGGCTATGGAGCGATCAAAGGCCAAGGGGTTGAACTCGTCATTACCTTGGGAACCGGATTTGGAACCGCCCTTTTTATTAATGGACACCTGGTGCCTAACTTGGAAATTGGCCACCATCCCTTTCGAAAAGAACAGACCTACGAAGGGCAATTGGGTGCCAACGCCCTGAAAGTGGTGGGGAAAAAGAGATGGAATCAACGTCTGGCCAAAGCCATTGCGATATTAGATCGAGTCATTAATTTCGACCATCTCTACATAGGCGGAGGCAACGGCAAAAAGGTGACCATTCCATTGCCACCTCATGCCACGATAGTCTCCAACGCGGCTGGTCTCCTTGGAGGAATCTCACTCTGGGACGATCCCAATGTCATCCTTCCACCTACAACCAAGGGCCTTGGCAAAGGGACCCCACAAAAACGACCGCATAAAAAAAATTCCCCAAAAATTCTACAGAAAAAAAGGCAATGACTTTCATAATCGGCTCAATGTTCAGATTGCTCCCCGACGACCTGTTTTCAACATTCCTCCCGAAAAAAATCAGTCTAGGTGACTCGCCATCATGACTCCCTACGGATTACCTCAACTACTTTGGGTCGGCTTGGGCGGATTTCTCGGCTCAATCAGTCGCTTCGTCATGGCGGGCATGTTCAACCGGTTTAGCCCTGCATTAGGTTTTCCAGTTGGGACGCTCACGGTCAACATCCTAGGATGCCTCCTAATCGGCCTCCTTCATGGACTGGCCGAAACCCGATCCCTGCTCGGACCTGATATCCGCATCTTTCTGTTCATTGGAGTGTTAGGCGGATTTACCACCTACTCCACCTTTGGATTCGAATCGCTGGCTCTTCTTAAAGACGGCGCCATCCTCAAAGCCTCCGCCAATATCATCCTCCATGTTTTTCTCGGTCTCTTCGCCGTCTGGTTAGGCGATTTCCTCGGCAGATTGTAAGCAGTCACCATCACTGTCATTCCTGTAGTTTTTCCTATTCCGTCATTCCTGCGGCTACTGGCAGGAATCTCTCTTGAATTTCCTCATAGGGAGTGTTGAATAATAATAATTCCCAAGGGCCTAAAGACCTATAGGCACGTTGGATATCAGAGGCCTCGGGGCGGTTCAAAAAAGCATGCCCTGAGCCTGTCGAAGGGTTCGTCCAGCAAGGCCGCAGCCATTTTTGCGCGCAGAGCGTACTTCCAGTACGTGAGCACGG
>BS_KBA_SWE02_21mDRAFT_10000904_pt1 | contig 11181 bp, 8 predicted proteins | sample BalSeasSWE02_21m_FD_9196 | JGI IMG/M metagenome (IMG submission 9196)
GGAGAAATGGCAGAGTGGTCGAATGCGGCAGTCTTGAAAACTGTTGAGGGTCACACCTCCGGGGGTTCGAATCCCTCTTTCTCCGCAAAAGAAACCCGCAACAAATGTTGCGGGTTTTGTGTTTTCTGAAACGAACCAAACTTGTTTGAGTGAAGTGGAAGAAAAAACAAGACCTAATAAGCGAAGCTTGTGGCGGGTTTTATGCTTGCCCGGGATATTGTTTTTGGGATCATTTACAATAATCCCTCTTTCTCCGCTGATAAGCCCGTAAACATAACGTTTACGGGCTTTTTTGTTTTCAGAGGCATAATTAGGGGCATAAATTGAATCAAATTAATTAATTTATTCTTTGACGTCAAACAGCCATCTCTACCTAAAAACAATAACTCTTTTATTAATTTGTGCACCATCCGCCAATTCAATTTTCAGTATGTAAATACCGTTACTTAGTGCAGTTACATCTAGTATACGATCAGCTTTTTGATACTGTTTTACTACCTGACCATTCATCGAAATCATTTGTAAAGTTTCTATTTGGCAACTACTATCTGTCACATCAATATGGATTTCTGTCGAAGCAGGATTGGGGTATATTCTTATCCCTTGCATAAGCTCTTCTGATAAACCAAGGAATGGAAATTCTGCAGTGGCTTCACAGCCATCGAAATCGATTACAGTTACCGTCAGAACATTACCAGTTATGTCAATTGTAATGTCATATGGTTCTACGCCTCCTGTCACTATGACTTCTCCACCTACCATGGCGATGTTCATAGTATCCAGCAAGCAACAAACATCTGGAGTGCCATTTGAAGGTTCACCATTTGGGTAATACAGTTCAATAATGTCCTGAAGGATGTTGACTCTTAGCTGTGCTTCGGAGGAATCGTAAGTCAGTGATTTTTGGTAATGCCATCCTACTCCGTAATCAGGATTTTCGTTTGGGCCATCCGTATAAAGGTTTGGATATACGAGCAGGGCATAATCAACAAATGCTGCATTATCTTCAGGAATCAGATTAAAATAGTCTTGCAGTCTATTGTAGATTGCAATTGAAGGTAGAACGTTGATCTGATCCAATGATTGTTGCAAGGAGATAGGGTCTTGTGGAAGAATTCCAAAAACATGAAATAAGGGACGCAAATCCACTTGAGCAGCGGCTGACATTCGGAGAATTCTACTATCAATGTCTTGGTCATTGATTCCATGGTCGATTCCGTTTTCAAAATCGATGAATTCCTGTCTCCAAAAGTTTCTAATCGGGCACCACCCAAGCATGTTAACAATTTCGAAATAGTGCCCATAACCTCTATGTTGGTAGCGTACCTCATCATTTGTTGTATTTGAAATATCACGTTCTGCGCCAAAAGTATTTGACATCATTCGGTGCGTAGCTGTTTTATCAATATCAAAAGTATTAGGAACAAAGCTATATTTCACCGCTTCGTTAAGGTCTTCATTCAAGCCATGATTCATAGCCATGATATATGGAAAATTGACCAATGCTTCTTCTTCTCCCGGAAATTTGCTCATCGCCAATGCATGGCCTGATTCATGAAAGTTTGTTTCATCATTTGGCCCAGGCCCATCTATAAAGTAAGCAGGTCCAGGTACATCGGTAAAGCGCAGTGGTGTGTTCGACATTGGATAACCGATGGAATATGCAGGATATCTAATGGTAATATCAGCTATCATATACATATTGTGCTTGTCGGAAACGATCTCTCTAGCCATGATAGAATTGACACCCTGTAAAGCTTTATCCCAGTCTAGCATGGCTTGCATAAGATCATATTGACCAGGTACTATGGAATGTGACGGTATGGTAAACATTACATTATCCGTTTCAAAAACAGCCCAAGGTCCGGGCTTGCTAAGTTCTTCATTGAAGTCGGGTGTTTCATAAAATGACTTCAGTGAAAAGAATGGGCACTCCACACCATTGGTCACACTTACCTCCACAATTCCATCGTTCGCCTCGTAGGGAACAAGAATGGAGATGGCACCACCAAATGGATTGAATACCTCTATAGTGGTAGAATCAATCGGAAATTTCTTCGTTATTCTGTCCAACCGATAGAATTCTCCTCTAACTCCCAGATCCCATTCATGCGAGCCAACTCTTATGTAATAATCTTGGCCCACCAAGCTATTAGGTACCGTAACGGTGGCTATACTGCCAGGAGCAAGATAAAGGCCAGTTGGTCTTAGCGCATGATTAGTTCCATCTCCATTTATATTTAAGTAAGGATTCATCCCATCCGGGTCTTCAAAATTTGCTCGTATAAGCACGGAATGACTAACCGATGGATCTGCTGGAGGATCTACGTATCCGGGAAAGGTGTAGCTGGAGTTGAATACCCACTCATCAATATGTTCTGGATATTCTAAATATACCTCTGGTGTAATTACATGATCGAGTACTCCTTGTTGAAGTGCAACCATCGCCCGTTCCATTCCAAGGCCAGGAGCTATGACCGGATCTTTTGAAAAGCCGTTGACGGTATTAGGAGTCGAGAAAAGGGGACCGATTTGGTTGTCGTAATCCTCGATTACACTTTTTGCAAGTAATATTGTCGCTTCGTTTGTTAGACATTCAGGTTGTTCAAGGATAATATCCCTAATTGCAAGGAGCTCTGGTTCAGTGAGTATCTCAATACTGTTTATGTGATTTTGCAAATCGATTAAAGCTTCAAATACTTGACAGGGACAATTTGTGGTGAAAGTTGCATAAAATCCGATATCATTAGAACCGCTTGAAACAAGAATATTGTCAGCATAAAGCTCATATCCGCCTGGTGCTAAAATGCCATCTCCGTATTCATCATAGATTTCAAAAACAACACATGTTTCTTCAGGGACACATACAGTTTCTGAGTAGTTAGTATGGTTTTCATAAACACCACCTTGGCCTCCTTGCATAATGATATCTCCGCTTTCATAGGATAAGGTCCAAGATGTTTCATAACCCCACTCGTCGGTAGCAATATCTACTCTTATTTCAACTTCATTAACAGCACATTGAGCAAAATTATTGACTGTAAAAAGTGCTAGAATGAAACTTATTAATAGTATTTTTCTAATCATAATTTTTTATTAAAGATAATGTCTGCATTCAGCCTAATTTGAACTTTTTGAGTTAAAAATTAAGAGAGTATTTTACAAAGTTACTTGATTTTCATTGAACTTTTTTTTTCTAGCATTTAATGTTCTGTTTTTAATCAATTTTTAACATAAGACATTGTAGTAATGATATTTATCATACATTTGAAAGGAGAACAATGTGGTTTATCAATAAAATATAAACATCCTAATTAATCAATAACAACACTTTGTTTGAAAACCCCGTCACCACCATTAAAAACATCATCTCCCATATCAACTCTTGGCAAGAGTTTCAGAACAATTTTGTAAACCTCAACAACAAGGAGAAGGGCGTTTAGCGAATACATCCGTAAAAGCTATTTATAATAGAAGTTTAGAAGATCATAAAAGCGATCTAGAAGGGTCGAGTACACTATAAATTTACCCCATCTAAATTCCCTTTGGCAGCACCAACCGTGATGACCCCCATAAAAAAACCCCCTTTGAAAAGGAGGTTTTTAGGTATATTTTAAACAGCCTAAGTTTATTTACCGAAAAGATATCCCATGATTCCGCTAAAGTCGCCATAAACCTGTTGCGCAATGATTTTACCCTCCTCATTAAAGTCGAAGGATTCATACATTTTTAAGGTAGCGCTCTTGGCCTCGGTTGAATCGGTAGCTACTCTTGTTATTTCCCATTGGCAATAATGCCGAACAGAGCCATCCATCTTTTTGGTTTCAGAATTAACTCCGGGCAGTAACACCGGCTCATTCAATATTTTAAAATCGAATGAAGTCCACATTTTCTTATCCATTTCCATCATTTCCGTTTTAGAAATAGAGTCGTTTTTTGCTTGAAACGCTGCATCCAAAAACACAAAATCGTCGGCATACATGGAATAATCCAAGTTCTCTTCTTGCCAGCCCTTAATATTAGCCAAGGCGGTTTCGGAATTTTTTGCAAAGGCAGCATCTACCTTAGCATTGGGATCTTCTTTAACTTCAGTTTTACATCCCACGAAAAGGATGGACATAATTAGAATAGCATAAATAAACTTCATAGAATTGAATATTAGTTGGTTATTAAGATTAAATGTACAAATAAATTTTAAAATGGATTGATTTTTAAAATGAAATTGAAATGATTATCATTACGGCTCAAGAGGTTACTGGTTTGAATCCAGTCGAGGTCACTAAATATAATAAGGCTTTCAAGAGATTGAAGGTCTTTTTTTTTATTTTATGTTTACAACAAAGCATACAACATTTGTATTTTTACCTAAAACTTTATTAGTTTTTATTTGGTTTCTGGGTTAATTAAGTCTTATTTTTTCATGTCTTTAACCATCTTATAGCAACTCCCTATTAAATATATTTGCTATGAAACATACTTTCCTTAATTGGTTTTATTCTAGAACTGGCAATCGTATTTTATTTAGTTACTGTTACTATTTGTATAATCTGCATTGCTGTTATTTGGTATTCTATAGATCACTCTTCTTAAATTAGAATTAAAGGTTTAATTTGTCTTGTACCTTTTAAACTGTTTATGGATATCCGTAACTCCGATAAAAAGACATAACCTACCTTTGAGTAGAAGACATTAAATTTAACTTGTTTTTTTAACGTAGGATATTATAGCTATGATATTTATCATAAGTTAATAAAACTAAATACGTCAATTTTATCAACTTAATAATATATCAATCAATGAATTATGAAATTGGAAAAAATTTTAGATAAACTCGGTTCATTAGAGAAGAATTCTTTTATTAAAATAGTAGATAATATCATTTCTAATCAACCAAAAAATATCAAAGAAATAGATAAAATTTTAAGTTCGGCAGACAAAGGTCTGAAGTCCGTTGATAGTCAAAACGTCTCAAATATTTTCGCCTTGATAGAATCTGAATTTTTGGAACATATTAAGTGTGAGTTTCAAGAAGTAACATCACATTTAGATATATTAATTGACATTATTATTCGTGATGGTAACTGTATAATGAAACAAGATTGGTTCTCTAGATTATATGAAAATGAGATTAAGAATTTAAAAACGAAAATTAAAGGACTGGATATTGAATTGAATAATGAGAAATCTGAAATTAGTGAAGATAGAAAAAGAGATTATAGAATTTATAAATTTTGCTTATCTACCGCATATTATAATGATTTACTTGGCAACAGAGAATCGAAAATATCAGATGATGAACTATCAATAATATTAACACTTTCCAAACAACTTGGACTCTCACAAGAAGAAATAAAATTGATTAACTATTCTATATTACCAATTAAAAAAGCTGATATTCTGGATGTGATAAATAGTTTAAAAAATATGGGGATTGTTTTTTTTTCAAAGAAGGAAAACACAGTTTTTATAGCGGATGAAATGGTAAGACTATTAAGGAGAATAAGAGGCAAAGAGGTGGCTGATAAGTTTTATAGAAGAACTTTAAAATTACTCCGAGAACCTATTATCAATCAGATTGCCAAAAAACATAATATTGATAGAAAACAAAGTTATTCACAGAAGGTAGAAGAAATAATTAAAGAAGGTGTTTCATTTACTAGTTTATTATCAACTAGTATATACAAGGATGGTATTACCTTAACTGAGAAGAAAAAAATACTTAATGAGCTATGTGAAAAGGGATTAAATATAGTTAATTTAAAAGGCAATACATTAGACGAGAAAACCATTAATCTTATTGAGCATTTTGAAAACACAGAAAAGGACGAAAAAGTAGGAATTTCAATTGATGGATATGATAAGATGCTTACTGAAATTAATCAGTCATTGCCGAAATTGAATAAACAGTTAAAGGATCAATTTGAACTTCAAGATGAATATATTCTTAACGCAAGTTTTCTCCTTGATTATAATATTAAACCAAGAGATATTTTGGATTTAATTATGAAAGATGAACTTATAAAATTTATTAAAGATAATGGCATCAAACAAAGAGGAGAAGATATTTTAAATATTCTCGAGCATTATAAAGATGTTGAGAATTTGTATTTAGAAAATTATGAAAATGTTGGTTATCGTAATCTAAATTTATTAAAAGAAAATGGAATATCAATAAAGGAAAGTGAATTGGGGTTAAAATTCGAAGAGCTGACAAAAGTTATTTTTAAGAGTTTAGGTTTTAATGTCGATGAAAAATTCAAAAATCAGTTAAATACAAGCAAGGATATGATTGATATCCTCCTAAATTTAGGTAACAATGAAGTCATTATTGTAGAATGCAAGACAATTAAAGAAAGAGGTTATAATAAATTCAGTTCTGTTTCAAGACAACTTAAATCTTATCAGAACTTAGCATTAAAAAACAATTTAAGAATTGTCAAAATGTTATTAATAGCACCAGAGTTTAGTGATGATTTTGTATATGACTGTGGAATGGATACCGAAATGAATTTATCATTAATTTCAGCTTCAACTTTATCAAAGATTTTTGATTCGTTTAAAACTTCTAAATATCAAGAGTTTCCTCACGTATTGTTCAGAGATATCGTAATTAATGAGGAAAGAATCTTGAAGGCATTAAGTAAATAATTAACTTTAGTCTATGACTCTCACAGATTTCGAAAGACTAAACCAAACTGAGCGCTTCGAGGTGACTATCGACTATGCCAAATTTCTTTACACTCACACTATCTTAAATAAGAAATATCTTCTATATGCTTTAATTTGAACTGCTAGAATCATTGGAACAAATAATTAACTATATTTAATCTGATAAATCTGAACCTGCTTGCCCTTCTGACCTGCCTGCCGGCAGGCAGGTGATTAAGCAACTAATCTTATACAAAACCGTCGCAAGAAATTGGGCAGGCTCCGTGGATTGCAACAACCAAGTGAACAACCTTTAAGTAACCAATGACTTCTTAGTATACAAACTACTGAACATGGAAAATTTATCACCAACCTCGCCTTGGAACGTTTACAAAAAATTTGCATTCCGTTTTGTTTTTATTTTTATTATCCTGTTTATCGTTTTACTAGACTGGTCTGTTAATTCTATTTTGTCCTATATCTATTATAATGGACAGCTCGCAGAATTTTTAGATATAGTCATTTCCTGGACAGGGAGACAGCTTTTTCACATTCCATATACCATCATATCACCCTACGATGGGCAGCACAACGATAGAACTTATATCTATTTGCTTTATTTCATTATGACATTAGTTGGTGTATTGGGCGCAATTATTTGGAGTGTACTGGATAGAAAAAGAAAAAACTACCAAATGCTTTATTATTGGCTAACGGTTATCGTTCGTTATTATTTGGCATTCACACTATTTGTTTTTGCGCTGGAGAAATTCTTCAAAATGCAATTTCCTGACCTTGGTTATTATACATTGACCGAACCATTAGGAGATATGTCGCCCATGAGTTTGGCTTGGGCTTTTTTTGGATATTCTTATGGGTACAATGTTTTTATGGGTTTAGCAGAAAGCGCTGCCTTGCTCCTGCTGTTCCGCAGAACAACAACATTCGCTGCAATGCTTACATTGGCGACCCTTGCCAACGTGATGGCAGTAAACTACAATTATGATGTTCATGCTAAAATGTATCCAACGGCTTTGTTTGTGATGACCTTTTTTCTATTGCTAAAAGATCTCAAGAGATTACTGCGGTTTTTCTTTACAGAACAAGCCATTTCGCTTCCGGTTATCAAAGCACCTGTATTTAAAAAACGATGGATGAACATTTCAAAAATGGTGCTGAAAGTTTTAGTGATAGGTTATTTCACCATCCTTCCAGTGAGGGACTATTTTGGTTATCAGAAAAACGCTGAAGAAAGAGGCAAGGCTAAGTCCGAAATATCCGGGGTTTATGATGTCGATACATTTGTTACAAATAAGGATACTTTATCAAATGATAATCCACTTAGGTGGAAACAAATTGTCATTGGGGATAAAATGGTTGAGGCGGTGCGCTTTAGGGGCGATAGTATTGCATTTCTATATGTATCCGTTAATACAAAAGAAATTATAGTGTCTGGAGATCAAAAGGATTTATATACCAAAATGCAAGAAATATATAATGAACAAGGCATCAATATTTATCCCAAAATGGATTCGATACTCATTGCACGGCAAATAGAAAGCAGCCTTCGTTTCGAATTCCTTGATTCAAATACGCTAAAGCTAAAAGGAATCATCAAAAACGATTCAGTTTTCATAACCGCCAAACGAAAACCGATTGATATAAAAAACTTCAGGTTGATGAAAAGACGTTTTCATTGGATAACTGAAGCAAGTTATGTATATTGATGCGTGTATGCGGGACAAAAAACTAACGACTCGATAGAAAATTGAGAGAATGACTAACAATAACGAACGAAACCCAACTTCTTGCAACAGTGTGTTTATGCCAGCTTGGGGTGATCTTGTGGGTATAAAGTTTAGTTTTCTTAATTTAGTTTCGGCCGCGTGGACAAGAACTCGCTTCGAAATCGCCAACTTTTAATATACTCACCGTTATAGCCAATATTAAATCAACTAAATGAGCAAACCAATAATTATTTTAGTCTGTTTTTTATTAATTATTCTAGGATGCCAACCCCCAGCGCAAAAGCAACCTATAGATATAACCGAATTAACAATCGCTGAAATTCAAAAAGCCTATGTTAACGGAACTTTGACAAGCGAGCAATTAGTGGCTGCTTATTTGGAGAGAATCCAGCAATTGGATGGCCAGATTAATTCGATAACCCGAATCAATCCCGATGCACTTTCTATTGCTAAAGCCCTTGATGAAGAATATCAGAAAACGGGAGTCTTTCGACCACTACATGGAATCCCAGTAATAGTTAAAGATAATATTAACACTAAAGGCCTTAGAACTACTGCGGGGTCGTTAGCTTTAAAGGACTTCATCCCAGGTGAAGACGCCTTTATTATTCAAAAGCTTATAAAAGCTGGTGCCGTAATAATAGCCAAATCAAACATGGCTGAATGGGCAGCTACTCCTTGGGGTTCCTTCAGCTCTACGAATGGTGCCACGTTAAATGCTTATAATTTAGAATACTCATCAGCAGGATCAAGTGGAGGAACCGGCTCATCAATTGCCGCAAATTTTGGAGTCATTGGATTGGGTACTGATACAGGCGGCTCTGTGAGATTACCTGCTTCGCATGGTTCTTTGGTAGGGCTTCGACCCACAATTGGTTTAGTGAGTAGATCTGGGATTATTCCTGCAATTCTTCAATACGATATGCCAGGCCCCATGTGTCGCACTGTAGAAGATGCTACGCGTGTATTAGAAATAATTTCAGGATATGATATCGAAGATCCATTAACAAAATATTCCGATGGTAAAATACCACATAACTATGTGCAATTTCTTCAAAAAGATGGCTTGAAAGGAGCTCGAATTGGTGTTCTACGAGAAATCAGCGAGACTGATCCTGATCCTGAAATTTTGGCTTTATTTGAAAAAGCCATACTAGATATGAAGTCTATGGGGGCTCAAATAATTGATTCTGTTCGCATTACTAATTTCACTAACCTTCGTAAAAATGAATGGTGCGAAGAATTCGAACATGACCTTGAAAACTATTTAACTACCTATGTTAAAAATGACACTCTAAAAACACTCGAGGATATTATACGGATTGGCACAAAAAGCGAATTCACAGCGAAAATGTTGGAGTTTGATCTTGCCAAGATGATTGAGCATCCAGAAATTAAATGTATGGATGTATATTCAGATCCAAATAGAATTGCTTTCCGAAAGGCCGTTGAAAATCAAATGGATTTGCTGAATTTGGATGCGCTTATTTATCCAACATGGAATATAAAACCATATAAGATGGATTCCATAGTTGAAGAATACGTTGGTTCTAATACATCTGTTATTGCTCCTCCCACCGGTCAACCAGCAATTTCTGTTCCTATGGGTTTTATGCAAGATAATCTACCTGCGGGAATAGAATTTTTGGGCAGGATGTATTCGGAGCCTACTTTAATCAAATTAGCCTACTCCTATGAGCAAAGTACAAAACACCGAAAATCACCAGATTTGGAAAAGTCTAAAACAAAAGATTGAATACATTAAAACGTATTTAATCAAGCCGTTGATTTTAGATTATTATTTATAACTCATTTTTTTTACCAAAACTCTATTGGTGCCTGATCTTTTCTTTTCAGCCATAAATAACTGATGAAAAAAGTAACTAGAGATGATTCCAACAGAAAAGCCCAAAATAATGAATCTGTTCGTTAATTTTTTTAATCGTTCAGGAAGTCTGAAAAAGTCCAATTTCCCCAAAATCATCCCAATCAACATATTACCAAAAGTATAAACAAGAATAATTGGCATATCCTTTAAGAAATTCACCCCTTAAACTTCATAGGTAAGTGTACCACTTTTTGGTCTCAAAAAAAGTTTGTACAAAATTTTAGATTTATAAAAAAGCTGATATTTATCATTAAATAATGATACCCATTAGAATAACTTTCCTAATTATTTTAAAACTAAAACCAAACCATTAAATAAGCAACTTATGGTTTAAAAAAAAATTGATTATTCCGCTTTTAACCCATCGGCTTTTGGCACCTTTTATCGATAAGCTAAATTGAAAATTAAAATGACTAAAAATTAGAAACTATTAATTAAATTTTAAAAAAAATGAAAAAATCAACTTCAATTTTATTTACCTTGCTTATGTTGTTGTTTACAAGTTGTACTCAGCAAAATAAAAAAACTGAAGAGCCCGTCACCAGTGCTGATGGACTTGATCGTACTGTACTCCCAATTAAGTCACCCAAACGTCCAACGTATAAGGAGCTTGACGCTCGCAAGGTAACAGCACCTGAACGCTTTGAAGTTAAAGCACCCGACGGCGCTCCAAACGTTATAGTTGTATTAGTGGACGACCTTGGTTTTGCGGGCACAAGTGCCTTTAGTGGACCAGTAAGCACTCCAACATTTGACCTTATTGCCAGTGAAGGTGTTTATTACAATAACTTTCACACAACAGCTTTATGTTCTCCAACACGTGCAGCCCTCAAAAGCGGACGCAATCAACATGTTAACAACATGGGCTTTATTACCGAAATGGCAACTGGTTTTCCT
>BS_KBA_SWE02_21mDRAFT_10000905_pt1 | contig 11178 bp, 6 predicted proteins | sample BalSeasSWE02_21m_FD_9196 | JGI IMG/M metagenome (IMG submission 9196)
ACTGATGTGTCTAGTACACCTGCCTGTCAAGGTTCTATTGTTTATACTTTTAATTATACCGATTGTGAAGGTAATTCACATGACTGGACTTATACTTATACAATTGTTTTAGCACCTTTTACTGTGCCTGCTGATGAGTCTTCAAATGTAGCATGTATTGCTGATGCTATTGTCCCAACTCCTCCAACCGTGTTTGATGCTAATGGTAACGAAGTGGTTCCTGTTATGACTGAAAATGCTGATCCTGTTTGTGTAGGTGATAAAATATATACGTTCACTTATACAGATTGTGCTGATAATACTGCTGACTGGATTTATACTTATAATGTAAAGGACGATGTTACTCCAGTAGCTCCAAGTGCACCAGCGAATATCACTTTTGAGTGTATTGATGACGTACCAGTGGCTGGAAACTTAACTGCCGTTGATAATTGCTCAGGCAATATCACAGTTGCAGGTGTTGATAGCTATGATAACTCAAACCCTTGTAATGTTATAATTACACGTACTTGGACTTTTACAGATAACTGTGGAAATAGCAGTGCTGTTGCACAAGTCATTACGGTTACAGACAAAACGGCCCCTGTAGCTCCTAACGCTCCTGCAAATATTACATTTGAATGTATTGATAACGTCCCTGTAGCTGGAAATTTAACTGCGGTTGATAATTGCGCAGGTAATATTACGGTAGGCGGTGTGGATACAGTTGATAACTCAAATCCTTGTAATGTCATAATTACGCGTACATGGACCTTCACTGATGATTGCGGTAATACAAGCTCTGTAGTTCAAACTATAACCGTTATAGATACAACCGCACCTGAATTAACATCAGATTTAGATACAGACCTTACCGTCAGTTGTGCAAATGTTCCGGAAATACCAAATCTTAAGTTTACTGATAACTGTTCTTCAAATGTAGATGTTGTTTTTGATGAAACAAATTCGTTTGATGAAGCTTTACTAAATGATTATGAAATTATTAGAACATGGACAGTGAGTGATGCCTGTGGAAATAAAAACACGTATACACAAACCTTGTATGTAACATTAGATGAAGTTGTTACTGAAATAACTGCCGATGACAAATGTTATGATGATGGTATTGTAGATTTAAATGATTATTTACAAACTACCAACTTAACAGGAGTTTGGGAAATGCTTGAAGGAAATACAGAGGCTACCCTTGAAGGCAATATATTTAATCCTACTTTGTTAGAACTGAGTTTAGATTTCAAACCAGGAACTGGAGGTATTGATTACTTGTTTAAATATACTACAACTGATTTTGGATGTATTAGTGTGACCTATGTTACTATGAATATTAACGCTGAATGTACCGTATTACCTTGCGGTAGTGAAGATGTTGTTATTTCAAAAGCCATTACACCTAACGGAGATCAATGGAATGAAAACTTCGAAATTAACGGAGTTGAATTGTGCGGATTTGTAATGGATGTGAAAATATTCAATCGTTGGGGAGCATTAGTCTTTGAATCTCATAATTATCAAAACGACTGGAATGGTAAATCAATGTCTGGTTCAATTGGTAGTGCTGAAAAATTACCTAACGGCACCTATTATTACATAATAATCTTAAAAGACAGTGGATTGAATCCTTTTACCGGACCAGTTTACATCGGAACCAAATAAATTATTAACCTATGAAACTCATTAAACATTATATAGTTGCTTTTGCGTTGTTTAGTTGTACTGTGGGAATTGCACAACAGTTACCGCAATTTACACAATACATGTACAACACAATTTCTATTAACCCGGCTTATGCAGGAAGTAGAGAGGCATTAAGCATTGTTGGTTTACACAGAAGTCAGTGGGTTGGCTTTAAAGGAGGTCCTATTACACAAACACTTTCTATTCATACACCTCTCAGGAATGATAGAATAGGTTTAGGTCTTTCTTTTATAGAAGATGATTTAGGGCCACAAAATTTCTCATACCTGTATGGTGACTTTTCTTATACTATCCCAACGGGTACCGATTCTAAATTGGCATTTGGATTAAAAGCGGGGTTTACTGGATTTAGTTTTGATACTGATTTTAGACTTGATGATAGTAATATTAATGATCCACTAATTTACGGTCAAGAAGATAGATGGAGTCCAAATATTGGTGCTGGTGTATTTTGGCATTCCAATAAATGGTATTTGGGATTATCAGCTCCTAGAATTTTAAATACAGACTATAATAAAAATAAAGATTATGCCGCTTTAGAAAGAATCAGCTATTATTTTACAGGTGGTTATGTATTTGACTTAAACAAAAGTGTGAAACTGAAACCGGCATTCTTAGTTAAAGGTACGAATGGAGCTCCCCTTTCTTATGATTTAACTGCTAACTTCTTGTTTAATGAGAAATTATGGTTAGGAGGCTCCTATAGAATAAATGAACAAACCGCAGCTATTGGTGGTATTGTAGATTTTCAAATCTCTAGGCAGTTGCGTATTGGTTATGCTTATGAAAAACCTATCTCTGATATTGCCAGTTATACCTCAGGTACACATGAAATACTATTAATTTATGAGTTTAAATTCTTAAGTTCTAAATTAAAATCACCTAGATACTTCTAATTGAAATAATTATGAATTTTAAAAATCACATATTAGTTGGTATCCTGTTAATGGTCAATGTCTTTGTATTCGCTCAATATGGTAAACAAAAAAAAGCCGATACCTTATTTAATAAATTTTCATTTGTTAAAGCTGCAAACGAATATAGAGAACTCATAGAAAACAATTATAATAAAGATTATGCAACCAGACGTTTAGCAGATTGTTACGCCTATTTAAGAGATCCAAAAAATGCCGCTAGATATTATAAAAAAGTGGTTGAACAAGAGAATGTTCCTGTTGAGTATTATTATAGTTATGCCCAAGCGTTGAGAGGGATCAAAGATTATAAAAACTCCAGAATTTGGTTAGAGAGATTTAAAGATTCAGGAGGGGTTATAAATGCTAATGATTTTGAAAAGGATGTAAACTTTATTACAAGTGTTTTTAATGCTAAACAACAGTATTTTTTAGATAAAATAAGGTTTAATTCAAAATTTAGTGACTTTGGCGCCTTTGAACAGAATGGTAAAATTTATTTTGCATCCTCAAGAGATGAAGGCGTCTCTGTAAAGCGACTTTATGGCTGGAATGAACAACCTTTTTTAGATGTATATGTAGCAGAGGTTGGAACCAAAAGAAATGTAGATCATACCGCCAAATTAAAAGGCGATGTTAACTCCATATATCATGACGGGCCCGTAACCATCACCAAAGATGGAAAAATCATGTATTTCAGCAGAAATAACATTGATGAGTATGGTCTTTCTAAGGATAAAAAAGGGATCAGCAATATGAAAATTTACAGAGCGACCTTAAGAGACAGTATTTGGACAGATATTGAAGATTTATCAATAAATCATACGGAATATTCTACTCAGCATCCGGCCTTAAATAAAGATGATACTCAGTTATATTTTTCTTCCGATTGGCCTGGAGGATTTGGTGGTTCTGATATTTATGTGGTAGACATAAATCCAGACGGAACATTGGGTGTACCAACCAATGTTGGAGATATCATTAACACAAAAAATTCTGAAGGCTTTCCTTTTATTAATAATGAAGGAACACTGTTCTTTTCTTCTGATGGACATCCAGGACTTGGATTATTAGATATTTTTGGAACCATTCAGGGTGAAAATGGCGAATTTGTTGATGTCATAAATTTAGGAATTCCTATTAATTCAAACAAAGATGATTTTTCATTTAGTATGAATCCTAATGGAATTACAGGCTATTTTGCATCCAATAGAACCGGAGGTCGTGGTGATGATGATATTTACGCCTACCACAGAGTACCAACATTACAAGTTGAAGGTGTAGTGAGTGATGCTATTAACACCAAACCAATAGCCAATTCAATTATTACCTTATTTAATGATAAAGAGGAACAAATAGCCTATATGGTCACCGATGAAAATGGTTTTTATCAAATAAATATTGACAGGAATCAAGATTATAAAATTGTTGGTAGTCAGAAAAAATATATTGATGATTACAGGACCTTTACTTCAAAGTATCTACAAACTGAATTGACAACCATTACTGCTAATTTGTTGTTAAATCCCGTTCAAGATGTTATTAAACTTGCTGAATTAAACACCATTTATTTTGATTATGACAAGCATAACATTAGAAAAGATGCGGCCATGGAACTTGATAAAATTGTGAGTTTAATGCAGAATGAGTATCCAGAAATGGTCATAAGAATTGAATCACATACCGATTCAAGAGGAGAGCTTTCTTATAACGATAAATTATCCATTGACAGAGCTAATGCCACATATGAATACTTAATCTCAAAAGGAATTGATCCATCAAGAATAACAGAACATGAAGGTTTTGGTGAAAGAAGACTGACCAATGGTTGTGAAGACGGAGCAAAATGTGAGGAAAAAGATCATCAATTAAACAGACGTACTCAATTTATTGTTGTTAAAATGGAATAAACCCTATAATCACAAATGAACTTACTTTAAAAACACCTCGGTATTTTTAAATTAAAACTACTACCCCATGAAATCAAATAAATACATACTAATCTACATCATTGTGCTGATTAACTTTACGGTCTTTGCACAATATAGTAAGCAAAAAAAAGCAGATAATTTATTTAATAAATTTTCATTTGCAGATGCTGCAGACGTCTATAAAGACTTAATTGAAAATGATTTCAACAAAGACTATTCTGTAAGGCAATTAGCTGATAGCTATGCCTATATGAGAAATCCGGATAGCGCGGTTGTATATTATAGAAAAGTTGTTGAACAAAATAATGTTCCTTCAGAATATTATTATAAATATGCGCAAGCTTTAAGAGGCGTCAAAGAGTATAAGGAATCTCGAGTGTGGCTGCGAAAATTCAAAGATGCTGGAGGTATCATTGATAATGATAAATTTTTAAAAGACGCCAATTTTATAACTACCATTTTTAATGCAAAGCAGCAATATTTTTTAAAAGATGTAAAGTTCAATTCTAAGTTTAGTGATTTTGGTGCTTATGTTCATGATGGCTTCACTTATTTTACCTCCTCTAGAGATGAAGGTGTATCTACCAAACATATATATGGCTGGAATAAAGAACCCTTTTTAGATATCTATGTAAAAACAGAAAATGATTCTATAGTAGATCATAAATCAAAAATAAAAGGTAAAATCAATTCAACATACCATGATGGTCCTTTAACTATTACAAATGATGGTAAAACCATTTATTTTTCAAGAAATAATTATAATAAAAATGGTTTAGCAAAAGACAAGGCAGGTATTAGTAATTTAAAAATATATAAGGCCACTTTAATCAATGGGATTTGGGATAATATTGAAGAACTTCCTTTTAATAATGATGAATATTCAACGGGGCACCCGTCATTAAATCGTGATAATACAAAATTATATTTTGCTTCAGATATGCCTGGAGGTATTGGTAAATCAGATATTTATTATGTAGATATAAATAGTGATGGCACCTACGGAAATCCGCAAAATCTTGGAAATATTGTCAACACTAATGAAAATGAAGTTTTTCCTTTTATAAATAATGAAAACGTTTTATTCTTTTCTTCAAACGGACATCAGGGCTTGGGCTTATTAGATATATTCGCCACCATTAAAGACCAAAATGATATAATAACTGGTGTTTTAAACTTAGGAGTTCCTGTTAACTCTAGTAAAGACGATTTTTCATTTTTTATGAGTGAAGATGGTACGGGTGGTTATTTCGCTTCAAATAGAGATGGAGGCGTTGGTAGTGATGATATCTATGCATACAACAGAATTTTACCTCTAAAGGTGGAAGGCACTGTGACTGATATTATCAACAATAAACCTGTTGAAGGTGCAAAAATTACCTTATTTGATGCCAATAATAATCAAATTGCCTATGTAGAAACGGATGAAAATGGTCATTATGAAATTAATATTGATAGAGATGCTGATTATAAAATTGTAAGCAGCCAAACAAAATATGTTGATGATTCAAAAACGTTTACCTCTAAAAATATTCCAAAATCAACAACCAGTATTACTACTAATTTATCATTAAACCCAGTACAAGACATTTTTGTCTTGGCTGAATTGAATACCATCTATTTTGATTTTGAAAAGTATAATATTAGAAAGGATGCGTCATTGGAATTAGATAAAATAGTAGATATGATGCAAAAGGATTATCCTAATATGGTAATCAGAATTGAATCTCATACAGATTCCAGAGGTACAACAGAATTTAATGACTGGTTATCTCAGGCAAGAGCTAAGGCTACCTATGATTATTTAATTTCAAAAGGTATTGATGCTTCTAGAATTACTAAATTTGAAGGATTTGGTGAAAGAAAATTATTGAATGGTTGTGATGGCAGTATCAACTGTGAAGAAAAAGACCATCAGTTAAACAGAAGGACAGAATTCATTGTGATTCAAATGCAATAAAATTTAAGATAAAATAATTTCAATAAAAAAACAGGTAATTTACATTACCTGTTTTTTTTGGTTGGTTAGTTATCAATCCTTTACATTTAAGCTTGTAAGGAAATACATGCTAATATATTCTAAAGTATCATCATTTTCATTAACAAATGTTAAGAAATAATATTTAACTTTTTTCTAATCCTACTTAACTGAACAGGAGTTATACTTAAATAAGAGGCAATTTGATATTGCGGAATCATAACATCTATTTCTGGCAGTCTTTTTCTAAGTATTAGATAACGCTCTTTAGCATCCATAGAAATAAGTTCCAGTTGTCGTTCTTCATAAGACATAAAAATTCTTTCTAATATCTTATTATACAAATTGCTAATCGTAATATCATGTTTACAAAGAGCAACTATTTCATTAAAATCAATTTCATATAATTTACAATCTGTAAGAGTTTCATAGGTTAATTTTGACGGCTCTCTTTTAATTATAGAAGTGAAGGACCCTACAAAACTTAGCGGTATAAAAAAATTTTTATTGTATTCTTTACCAGATTCAGAACTTAAATAAACACGCATGAGCCCAGAAACCAGCAAATAGATTTTATTTGCTACTTCACCAGACTTGGCTAAAGGCGTATTAGCTTTTACATATTTAAATGAAGAAATCTTTTGAAGCTTCTCAAAAGTTTCTTCAGACATATTAATAAACGAATTTAAATAAGAGAGAGTCGGATTCAAATAGATTTGTAAATTATAATGCTTAGGAAGGTGTGCCTAATTTACGTCATATTTCTTACAATCAAAAATTTTTTTTCCGGGGGGGCAATCTCAATTTCCTCATTAGTAGGAATGATTAATATTTTTACTTTTGAATGAATTGAACTCACATCTATAATTTCACGAGCCTTTATATTATTTTTCTCATTATCTAATGCTATGCCCAAATAATTCATATTCTCACAAATCATTTTGCGAATTAAAACAGAGTTCTCTCCTACTCCAGCCGTAAAAACAATAGCGTCCAAACCATTTAATACGGATGCATATGATCCAATATATTTCTTAACCCGATAGGCAAACATGAGTAAAGCTAATTGACAGTTTTCATTTCCCTTAGCAGCCTCTGCTTCTATATCTCTTAAATCACTGAATCCTGTTAGGCCTTGCATACCGCTTTTCTTTTGCAAAAGCGTATTGACTTCCTCTAAAGAAAACCCTAAAGAATTTACCAAATAAAAGATAACGGACTGGTCAATATCACCACTTCTAGTTCCCATGATAAGCCCGTTCATTGGCCCAAATCCTAGAGAATGATCCACACTTTTTCCATCTTTCACCGCCGTAATACTGCAACCGTTGCCCAAATGAATAGTTATTAATTTTGAACTATTATTTGGTAAGGTTTCCTTTGCTTTTTCAGAGACATATTTATGACTCGTGCCATGAAAACCATAGAGACGAATTTTTTGAACTGTTAAAAATTCATTAGGAATAGCATATTTATAGGCCTCAATAGGTATGGTTTGGTGAAAAGCAGTATCAAAAACGGCGATTTGAGTTGCGGATTTAAAAATGGCTTCAGACACTTCAATACCCTCATAATTAGGGGGATTATGTAAAGGAGCCAACGTAAACAATTCTTTTATTTTGTCTTTTACAGATTGGTTAATAATCGTTGTTTCTGAAAAAGTACTCCCTCCATGAACAACACGATGCCCCACCGCATGAATTTCACTTTCTTCTTTAATAACACCGACATTAGGATCCATTAATAAGGCAGCAACTTTTTCAAGTCCAACTTTATGATTAGGAACTTCAGTTATATTTTCTATTTTTTGAGTGGCTGTTTTATAATGAATTTGAGCATTTTCTAATCCAATTCGTTCCACCATTCCAGAACAAATAATTTTTTCTTCTGGCATCTGTATCAATTGATACTTTATTGAGGAGCTTCCTGAGTTAATTACTAATATATTCATACTTAAATTCCTTGTGCTTGTATAGCTGTGATAATGACGGTATTAAAAATATCATCAACCGTACAACCTCTGCTTAAATCATTTACTGGCTTATTAAGACCTTGTAGCATGGGTCCGATGGCTATAGCACCAGTTTCACGTTGAACGGCTTTATAAGTATTATTTCCTGTATTTAAATCAGGGAAAATTAAAACTGTAGCTTGACCTGCTACTTCAGAGTTTGGCATTTTACTTTTTCCAACGCCCATATCTACAGCCGCATCATATTGAATGGGGCCTTCAATTTTTAAATCCGGCCTTTTTAGTTTTACAATTTCAGTAGCTTTTCTCACTTTATCAACTTCTTCCCCTTTTCCAGAAGCACCTGATGAATAAGATAACATCGCTATTCTTGGTTCTATTCCGAAAGCAATGCTTGATTCAGCCGATGAAATGGCTATTTCGGCTAATTGTTCTGCGTTAGGGTTAGGATTGATGGCACAATCTCCAAAGACGGATACACGATCATCCAAACACATGAAAAATACAGATGAAACCACCGAAACTGAAGGCTTCATTTTTACAAACTGTAAAGCTGGTTTAATAGTATGTTGCGTAGTATGTGCAGCTCCTGATACCATACCATCTGCTAATCCTTTATAAACCATCATGGTGCCAAAATAAGAGACATCATTCATTAAATCTTCTGCAATGTCAATAGTTAAGCCCTTATCTTTTCTTAATTCATAGAGTGTATTCGCAAAATCTTTTGATAACTCAGACTCCAAAGGATTAATAATATTTATTTTTTCAAGATCTAATTTTAGTCCTAATCGCTGTAATGCTTCAACAATTTTTTCTTTATCACCAAGTATAGTTATATCAACGATATCCATAAGAATTAATCTTACGGCTGCAGCGATGACTCTATCATCATTTCCTTCTGGCAATACGATGTGTTTTTTTGATGTCTTCGCACGTTTTAATAAATTATATTGAAACATTCTTGGTGTAATGCCAGAATTTTTAAAAGTAATAAGCTTATCAGTAAGCCTATCAACATTACAATATTTATCAAATGTATTTAAGGAAATTATAATTTTATCTTTATTCTCAGCGTACATATGGGAACGTACAGCACCAATTTTATTTGCGACCTCAAAAGTTCCAAACTTAACAGACAGAATTGGTACAATTTGTTGTAATCCTTCAATCAATTTAACGATGGGTTCTTCGGGTATTAAACCACCTGTTAACACAATCCCTGAAACCGATGGGTAATTGCTAGAAATATTAGCCTGTAAGGCCCCTAAAATTATGTCTGCTCTATCGCCTGGTGTAATTATTAAACAATCTTGTTCCAGTTGTTTTAAATAATTACGTAACTGCATAGCACCTACCTTAAAACTGTTAGTTTGATTATTTAAGTAATCATGGCCAAACAGAATTTTGGCGTCTATAGCTTTTGCTATTTCTTTAATTGTAGGATTATTTAATGATGATATTAAAGGAATGGCATTTACAACGACATCTTTTGGTAAATTTTCTTCTACGCCATCTATAACAATTTTTAGATTTTCCTCCTGGACTTTATTAGCAATTACCGCAATTACTTTTACTTCTTTTTCTGTAAATGAATCATAAGCTAAATGTAATCCGTTAATAAATTCTTCTAAAGTCTTTCCTACACCACTTGATACAATAATAGCCGGAATGCCCAGGTTTTTTGCTATTAAAATATTAGCATCTAATTCTATTGCTGTTCCTTCTCCGGAAAAATCCGTTCCTTCAACCAGCATAAAATCATTTTTATCTTCAAGGGCTTTATATTTTTCAATAATAGTATCAAATATTTCGCCTTCCTTGCCGGCATTCCTTTTGTTAATAAATTCTGTTCTCGTAAAAGCAAATGCCTCTTTATAATGAATATCTAAATCAAAATAGGAAAGTATGGTCTTGACATGATTGTCTTTTTTCCCTAAACCATCACCATCAATAATGGGCCTAAAATATCCCACTTTAGCTGTTTTACCTAACAACATTCTCATTAACCCTAATGCAACAATTGATTTACCACTATTAGGTTCACTTGTTGCAATATAAATTGCCTTATTCATTTGCATAAAATTGGAATAAATTTTATGCAAATGTACTCTAAAAATTAGAGTAAATAAATTTTAAAAGCCCTAAATATCAAGGGTTTTGGCAATATTTGCATATTACTCTTTTGAATTAATATTCTATTATTTTAAAATGATTTTTATCATATTATATAATTTTTTTTCAATTAAAAATATCATCAAATTCTAATAAATTACCCTTATTTTTACTTTATGGTTTTACTTATAAAAAACATAAAGGAATTAATTCAGGTTAGAGAAACTCTCACTACATTCGTTTCTGGTAAGGAAATGAGTATACTTCCATCAATAAAAAATGCCTATCTTTTGATAGAAGGGGATGCTATTACTGACTATGGACGTATGGCAGATTTTAAGGAGATTTCGGTTGATAAAACGATTGATGCTACCGGGAAAATTGTAATGCCAGCTTATTGTGATTCTCATACGCATATTGTCTATGCAGGAAACAGAGAGCAAGAATTTGTAGATAGAATAAATGGATTGAGCTATGAAGATATTGCTAAACGAGGTGGCGGTATCTTAAATTCAGCTAAAACACTTCAAAACACCAGTGAAGACGATCTGTATGAGCAATCCATTAAACGGG
>BS_KBA_SWE02_21mDRAFT_10000906_pt1 | contig 11174 bp, 8 predicted proteins | sample BalSeasSWE02_21m_FD_9196 | JGI IMG/M metagenome (IMG submission 9196)
AATACAACTTTATTATAGCCATAAATTCCAGCTTCTTGTTTATTTGCTTTTAAAAATGAATCGTAAAAAATTTTAAAAAAGGATTCAGACCAATTTTGATATGATTTCCAAAAATCCTGTTGTTGCTGCATGTCTTTTAAAACCCCTTTGTTTAATTGTTGTTTTAGTAATTCAAATTTTTCTGGCTCATTTTCATGAATTTCATATAGGCAATAGCGTAAAGCCATTAAATAGCCCGAATAATTGTAATAAACATCTTTCGATTTTGTTGAAGCCAAATAGCCTGTAAAATTAGCCTCTTTTTCTGAAGCAATCCCTAATTGATGTGCAATTTCATGNCAAACAGTTGCAGGATAACTNTTTTTTGGAATTAATGAATTTACNTGCGCTTCATTTGTAATAGGATTTAAATAACCTGCAAACCCCATATATGTTAGTGGTAAGCTAAATAATGAATGTTTTATGATTGGATTTTCATATGTAAATTGTGGATTTTTTTTTGCCAATTCTTGATAAGCTAGTTGTGCAATATTTTTAATCTCACTTTTTTTCATTGGGTTTACAACAACAACTGTATCATTTTTAGTTATTGAAAATTGAACATCATTCACTTTTTGAATTAGTTTTTCAGAAAAATGATATAATTCTGTTGCTGAATAGGTGTTTTTTGTAAAATTTAACCTATAATATAAAGGTTCTCTTAAATAATTTAAGCCCCAGTTTAATTGAAAAATAAAAAAAACAACAGCTAAAATTCCTCCAATTTTAAATAATGTGTTTTTAAGGCTAAATTGTTTGTTTTTTATTGCAAAATAAATAGATCTGAATATATAACCAATTAATATTGCATATATTAAATCGCCTATTGAAAAAGGTATCCATCCTAAAATAAGGCGTAAAGATTTGGATATGTAAACATATAAGGTATTAGAATAGTAGTTTTCAATGAACGCAGGAAATTGAGCAACAATTTGAATAAATGCCCATTGCATGACTAAAACTAGGGTAAGAATTTTATATGTTTTTTTTATTTCCATTTTTCAAAAATATGAAATAATTATTCAGAAAATACCGTTTCAATAGTTATTAACAAAATACTTACTTGTTAACAGGAATTGTGTAAAAATAAATACTTAAATTGCAGTTAAAACAATGAATTAAAATTTACATTTGCCTTATTGAAATAAGTACAAGAAAAATATATTTATTTATTTTTTAATTTTTGAAGTGCTCACTTAAAAAGTAAAATTTGTTTTTTATAAATATTTTTTTAAATAGCTGATTATTAATATTATATAAAATTATTACTGAGTGAAAAGTTTACAACCAATTCCATCTAAAACATTTAAAAGAAGTAATGTAATAAGTCTTGAAAAAGGAAAAATTCCTCCACAGGCTTTAGATTTGGAAGAAGCTGTTTTAGGCGCCATGATGATTGATAAAAAAGGGGTTGATGATGTAATTGATATTTTACATTCTGAAGTTTTTTATAAAGAATCACATAAATTAATTTATGAAGCTATATTCACTTTATTTCAAAATACTGAGCCAATAGATTTATTATCAGTCTCTAATCAATTGCGTAAATCTGGAAATTTAGAAGCAGCAGGTGGTGATTTTTATATTGTTGGTTTAACGCAAAAAGTATCATCTTCAGCGCATATTGAATTTCATGCACGTATTGTGCTTCAAAAATACATACAGCGTAAGTTAATTACCATTTCTTCCGAAATTATTGAAGAAGCATATGATGAAACAATGGACGTTTTTGATTTGTTAGATACTGCTGAAACCAAATTATTTGAAGTTACTCAAGGAAATTTAAAGAAAAGTTCTGAGTCTGCTCAAGGTTTGGTTGACCAAGCAATTAAAAAAATTCAGGAAATTTCCAATAAAAAAGGAATGAGTGGTGTAGCCACCGGTTTTGACAGGTTAGATGAATTGACTTCGGGCTGGCAACCTTCAGATTTGGTTATTTTAGCAGCGCGTCCTGGTATGGGAAAAACGGCATTCGTTATGTCTATGGCTAAAAATATGGCCATTGATTTTGACACTCCGGTTGCAATTTTTTCATTAGAGATGTCATCTGTTCAGTTGATAACGCGTATGATTTCTAGTGAAACTGGAATTTCTTCAGGAAAGTTAAGAAAAGGAAATTTAGAGCCTCATGAATGGGAACAACTAAATGTTAAGGTTAAAAATTTATCGAAAGCACCTATTTTTATTGACGACACACCATCTTTATCTATTTTTGATTTGCGTGCAAAAGCGCGTCGTTTGGCATCTCAACATGGTATTAAAATTATTGTAATTGATTATTTACAATTAATGACTGCCGGAAGTTCTTCAGGTGGAAATAGAGAACAGGAAATTTCTACCATTTCTCGAAATTTAAAAGCCTTGGCAAAAGAATTGGCAATTCCTGTAATCGCACTTTCTCAGTTATCACGTGCTGTTGAAACTCGTGGAGGAAGCAAAAGACCTTTATTATCCGATTTACGTGAATCCGGAGCAATTGAGCAGGATGCAGATATTGTATCATTTATTTTTAGACCAGAGTATTACGGACTTACAGAATGGGATGATGAAGAACATACACCTTGTGAAGGTCAGGCTGAATTTATTGTGGCCAAACACAGAAATGGTGGTTTAGAGAATATTAGACTTAAATTTACTGGACATTTAGCACAATTTAGTAATTTGGATGATGGCTCTGGTAGTGAATTTCAATCTAAAATGAATATAAATCCACATAGTGGAATGACAGCCAGTGCTGAAGAAGCTTTTGGAATTCATGATAATCTAGATGATGGTGACGTACCTTTTTAAAAAACTACAAACTTTTTTAAATAATATTTTAGCATTTGAGAAAATGCTGATGGTTCTCTTTTTTTTACTTTCACAAAATATTTTAGCCAGCTTCATTTTAATTCCAATGGATGCTGTTACCCAAACAAATCATTTAAAGGCCTATGGAATTACTTATTGGTCTTTGGAAAAAGGAAATACAGCAAAATGGTTGTTGAATTATGAAGGAGGTTCCTTTTTGTTGGAAGACAATGAAGCTACACGAAACGAATGCAAAATTAGAGGAGTTACTTTTCTAGTAATTTCAGATACTCAGGCAGCACAAATATTAGACGAAATAGGCAGTCCGTCTAAAAATATGGAAGCTGTGGTTTTAGAAAAGGCACCAAAAATAGCCGTGTATTCCCCAAAAGATAGAATGCCTTGGGATGATGCAGTAACAATGGTTTTGTCTTATGCTGAAATTCCTTTTGATATTATTTATGACGAAGAAGTTTTAAATGAAAAATTACTTTTATACGAATGGCTGCATTTACACCACGAAGATTTTACAGGGCAATTTGGTAAATTCTATGGTTCTTATAAAACTGCTCCTTGGTATATTGAACAAAAAATAGCTTCAGAAAAATTGGCAACTAAATTAGGTTTTTCAAAAGTTTCAGAAGAAAAATTGGCAGTTGCATTAAAAATTAGAGATTTTGTTATTGGTGGCGGATTTATGTTCGCTATGTGTTCAGCTACTGATAGTTTTGATATTGCACTTTCGGCGGAAGGTGTTGATATTTGCGAAACGATGTTTGATGGCGATCCTTCTGAAATTGATTATCAGCAAAAAATAGATTACAATAAAACTTTTGCTTTTAAAGATTATACCTTGGTTAGAAACCCTAACGAATATGAGTTTTCTTCAATTGATATGACTTCAAAAAGGCAAAATATTCAACGAACAGCTGATTATTTTTCGTTGAAAGAATATTCAGCAAAATGGGATCCAATTCCTACTATGTTATGCCAAAATCATACACAACTAGTAAAAGGTTTTATGGGACAAACAACGGCATTTGACAGAGATGCTATAAAATCTAATGTATTGGTTATGGGTGAATTAAAATCAAATGGCGAGGCACGTTATATACATGGTGTAAAGGGAAAAGGAATGTTTACATTTTATGGTGGTCATGATCCTGAAGATTATCAGCATAGAGTAGGTGATCCAAAAACAGAACTGGATTTATTTCCAAATTCGCCAGGTTACAGATTGATATTGAATAATGTTTTATTTCCTGCTGCTAAAAAGAAAAAGCAAAAAACATAGTTTGTTAATAACACCTCAAAACTTTAATTAAAAATTTTAGTGTTCAAAATTTCAAAAAGAGTATTTTTACGCCTTTAAATTATAAGAAATGTCAACTACAAAAGAATTGCAAGATTTTGCGCAACAAGTAAGAAGAGATATTGTTAGAATGGTACATGCTGTAAATTCTGGACATCCAGGAGGTTCATTAGGCTGTAATGAGTTTTTAACAGTTCTATATCAGGATGTAATGAGCTATTCAACAGATTTTTCAATGGATGGTATCAATGAAGATTTATTCTTTTTATCAAACGGACATATTTCTCCAGTTTTTTATAGTGTTTTGGCAAGAAGTGGATTTTTTCCTGTGGAAGAATTAGCTACTTTTAGATTGTTAAACACACGTTTACAGGGGCATCCAACAACTCATGAAGGTTTACCAGGAATTAGAATGGCTTCGGGTTCATTAGGGCAAGGTATGAGTGTAGCTTTAGGAGCTGCTCAAGCCAAAAAATTAAACGGTGATACTAAATTAGTGTATTCTTTGCATGGTGATGGTGAATTGCAGGAAGGTCAAAACTGGGAGGCTATCATGTATGCTGCCGGTAAAAAAGTTGATAATTATATTGCAACTGTTGATTATAATGGTCAGCAAATAGATGGTTCAACAGATCACGTAATGCCAATGGGAGATTTAAAAGCTAAGTTTGAAGCTTTTGGTTGGATTGTGCTTGAAGAAGAAAAAGGAAATGATATTGATAGCATAAAAGCAGTATTGATTAAAGCAAAATCATTAACTGGAAACGGTAAACCGGTTTGTATTTTGTTGAAAACTGAAATGGGTAATGGGGTAGATTTTATGATGCACACGCACGCTTGGCACGGTAAAGCTCCAAGTGATGCACAATTAGAAGTAGCTTTAAATCAAAACCCTGTAACTTTAGGAGATTATTAGTTTATTGAAAATTAAATAATTTTTATATTTAAAGATAGCTGTAACCTTGGTTATGGCTTTTTTTTATTTGAATATTATGAAAATTTGTTAAAATAACTTTAAATCATTCCATTTTTTAATCATTTAATGATTTGCGTTTGTAAGTTTACTTCTATATTTACAACTATTACTAATATGAAAAAAATTGAAAGAAAATTCTTCAATTTTAAAATCTTTTAATCCTTCAATTTTAAAAATGAAAATAGGCATTGTTTGTTATCCAACCTTTGGTGGAAGTGGAGTCGTTGCAACTGAATTAGGAATGGCATTGGCTCAAAATGGACATCACGTTCATTTTATTACATATAAGCAGCCAGTCAGGTTAGATTTTATTTCAAATAATATTCATTTTCATGAAGTTTTTGTTGAAGAATATCCTTTATTTCATTTTCAACCTTATGAATTGGCTTTGTCGAGTAAAATGGTTGAAGTTGTGCAAATGTATGATTTAGAAATTTTACATGTTCATTATGCAATTCCTCATGCGTATGCAGCCTATATGGCTAAGCAAATGTTAAAAGAAAAAGGCATTGATATTAAGGTTGTTACTACGCTTCATGGTACTGATATTACTTTGGTTGGAAGTCATCCAAATTATAAAACAGCAGTTGAATTTAGCATCAATAATTCCGATGTTGTTACCACAGTTTCAGAGAGTTTAAAGAAGGACACATTACGATTGTTCAATATTACAAAAGAGATTCATGTAATTCATAATTTTATTGATTTTGAAAAATATCCAGAAATTGATTCTGTAGAATGTCAACGAAATACAATAGCCAATGATAACGAACGAATTATTACACATATAAGTAATTTACGCCCTGTTAAAAGAGCTGCAGATGTGATGGATATTTTTTATAAAATTCAGCAAAAAATACCTTCAAAATTATTGTTAGTTGGCGAAGGTCCAGACAGAGAGCATATTGAGTTTCAGGCAAAGGAATTGGGAATTCTAGATAAAGTATTGTTTTTAGGAAACAGTAATGAAGTAAATAAACTTTTATGTTATTCAGATTTGTTTTTACTACCCTCACAAACCGAAAGTTTTGGTTTGGCAGCTTTGGAAGCTATGGCTGCCAGAACTCCTGTAATATCTACAAATTCGGGTGGTTTACCCGAGGTAAATGTTCAAGGGGTAACTGGTTTTTTAAGTGATGTTGGAAATACTGATGAAATGGCTGAAAATGGTATTTATATATTAGAAGATTTAGACAGATTGCAACAATTTAAGCAAAATGCATTGGCACAAGCAAAACGATTTAGTATGCAAAACGTGTTGCCTGCTTATAAAGATGTTTATAGAGAAGTTTGTCCTAATTGTTGTTAAGCATTGTAATAGTCTAATGCTTCGATAAGTAAGTCTTTTTCTACTTTACAATCGAATTTAAATTCTTCAAAATCGGTTAATAGCACAAAATTTACACGACCACCAACATTTTTTTTATCGTGAATTAACAATTCCATAATACCATCATAATCGGTTTTGTTTATTTGAACTTTTCCGTAGATAGCTATAATTTTTTCTTTGATGACTTTTAATTTTGCAGCAGGGAAATTCAATAATTTTTCTGAAATATAGGCTTCGGTAATCATTCCAATTGCAATGGCTTCACCGTGTGTTAAATTTTCTTTGTCTTCTGATTCTAAATAATATGATTCTACAGCATGACCTAAAGTATGTCCGTAGTTTAAAATTTTTCGCAAGCCAGCTTCTTTTGGATCTTCAGTAACTACTTCATTTTTAATTTCAATAGAACGGTGAATAAGTGTACTTATATTGATTAAATTCAATTCGTTAAAATTATTTATGGCATTCCAAATTTTAACATCATATGTTAAGCCATACTTTATAATTTCAGCCAATCCAGAACGTATTTCACGTTCGGTAACTGTATTTAAATAAGTCGGATCAATAAGTACCATTTCAGGATCTGAAAACAAACCAATCTGATTTTTCAAAACACCCAAATCTACACCTGTTTTCCCACCAACAGAAGCGTCTACCATACTTAATAAAGTTGTAGGAATATTAACAAATTCAATTCCTCGTTTAAAGCAAGAAGCTACAAATCCGCCTAAATCAGTAATAACACCACCACCTAAGTTTATCATTAAGCTTTTTCTATCAGCACCTAATTCGGTAAGTGCATTCCAAACCCCTGAACAAGTATCAAGATTTTTATTTTCTTCACCAGCTTCAATCTCAATAATTTCAATTTCTAAGGTTGTTTCCAATGCTTGTAATAAAAGCGGCAAGCAGTTTTCATTGGTGTTTTCATCAACCAAAATAAATATTTTCGAATGCTTTGAATCAGCAATAAATTTATTGAGTTTTATATATGCCTCTTCTTGAAAATAAACATAGTAATTATTGGATAGAATTTGATGCATTTTGGATAAGATTTTACTGCAAATTAAAGGTAAAAAAACGAAAAAATAAACTGTTTGTAGATATCTTTGTTTAAACAATATTTACAATGGAAAAATTATTTGATAATACTGAAGTAGCTTTTGCTGTTAAATCAAATTCTGAAATAGATAGAGCGTTTTATCTATTTGAAATGATTAAACGTGAGCCTTTAGTGAAAATAGGTACAGCTGTTACCAAATTTGCATTAAAAACACATTTACCTGTTGAAGGCATTATTCGAGCTACAGTTTTCGATCATTTTTGTGGAGGTGTAAACGAAAAAGACTGTATGACAACCATAGATAAAATGTACACCAAAAATGTACATTCGGTTTTGGATTATTCTGCTGAAGGAAAAGAAATTGAAGAACAGTTTGATTTAGCAATGGAAAAAACCTTGAATACCATAAAATTTGGTACAGAGCGAAAAAGTATTCCATTTGCAGTTTTTAAGCCAACTGGTTTTGGTAAATTAGAAATTTATAGAAAAATAACAGAAGGTGAGAAATTAGATGCTCATGAAGAGGTAGAGTGGAAGCGTATCAAAGAACGATATAATATTGTAAGTAAAGCGGCATATGAAAGAGATGTACCTTTATTAATTGATGCTGAAGAAACTTGGATGCAAGGCGCTGCTGATGACTTAATTGAAGCAATGATGAAAAAATACAATAAAGAAAAAGTTATTGTATTCGGAACTTTGCAATTGTACCGTTGGGATCGATTGGACTATTTAAAAAAATTACATGAACGATCTAGAGAACAAGGGTTTAAAATTGGAATGAAGTTGGTTCGTGGTGCCTATATGGAAAAAGAACGTGAACGTGCTGAAGAAAAAAATTACAAAGATCCAATTTGTGTTAATAAAGCAGCAACTGATAAAATGTTTAATGATGTTTTAGAATATATGTTTAAAAACATTGAAGACATGAATATTTTTGCAGGTACACATAATGAAGAAAGTTCATATTTGTTAATGGACTTAATAGCTAAATCTGGGTTAAATAGAAATGATAAAAGAATATGGTTTGGTCAACTATATGGTATGAGTGATCATATTAGTTATAATTTGGCTAAAGAAAATTACAATGTCGCAAAATATTTGCCTTTTGGCCCTGTTCGAGATGTTATGCCTTATTTAATTAGACGTGCAGAAGAGAATACTTCTGTAGCCGGACAAACAAATAGAGAGTTGGAATTGTTAAAACGTGAACGGGTTCGACGAAAAATATAATTAGAATTTAACTAAATTTTAAGAGCTGTTTTCACAGCTCTTTTTTATTTTACTGATAATCAATAATTTATATACATTTAATTCTTTTACTTTTGTAGTGCGAAATGAAATAAATCACCTAATTTTGCAGCTTCTAAAAAAATCGGAATATGCAATCTATCAGAAACATAGCTATTATAGCTCACGTCGACCACGGTAAAACTACATTGGTTGATAAAATTATTGATCAAGCTCACATTTTAGATGAGCGAAAAGTTAGAACTGAATTGTTATTAGATAATAATGATTTAGAGCGTGAACGTGGGATTACCATATTATCTAAAAATGTTTCTATCATATATAATGGTGTAAAAATCAATGTAATTGACACACCTGGTCACGCGGATTTTGGTGGTGAAGTTGAGCGTGTTTTAAAAATGGCTGATGGTGTATTGCTTTTAGTTGATGCTTTTGAAGGCCCAATGCCACAAACGCGTTTTGTATTAGGAAAAGCTTTAGAATTAGGATTAACTCCTATTGTAGTTATCAATAAAGTTGACAAGCCAAACTGTACACCAGATTTAGTTCATGATAAAGTATTTGATTTAATGTTTGCTTTAGATGCTACTGAAGAACAATTAAATTTCGCATCGGTTTATGGTTCTGCAAAACATGGTTGGATGAGTTATGACTGGAAAGATGAAACAGATAATATTATTCCATTATTAGATTCTATTATTAAAAATATTCCTGCAGCTCCTTATTATGAAGGAACACCACAAATGCAAATTACATCATTAGATTTTACATCTTTTGTTGGTCGTATTGCAATTGGACGTGTTTTTAGAGGGGATTTGGTTGAAGGAAAAGATTATATGCTTTGTAAAGCTGATGGTTCAACTAAAAAAGTTAGAATTAAAGAATTACACACTTTTGAAGGTTTAGGAAAAGACAGAGTTACAAAAGTGAGAAGTGGAGATATTTGTGCTATAACAGGTATTGAAGGATTTGATATTGGTGATACCATTGCCGATTTAGAAAATCCAGAACCATTACCTAGGTTAAAAGTAGATGAACCTACAATGAGTATGTTGTTTACCATTAACAATTCACCATTTTATGGGAAAGAGGGTAAATATGTAACATCTCGTCATTTACGTGATAGATTATTTAAAGAAACTGAAAAGAATTTGGCATTGCGTGTTGAAACCACAGATTCTGAAGATAAATTTACTGTGTTTGGACGTGGTATTTTGCATTTATCAGTTTTAATTGAAACTATGCGTAGAGAAGGATATGAACTGCAAGTTGGTCGTCCACAGGTAATCATTAAAGAAATTGATGGTGTTAAATGTGAACCTTATGAAACATTAGTTATTAACGTACCTGAAGAATCAGCAAGTAAAGCTATTAACTTAGTATCTTTAAGAAAAGGAGATTTGTTGGTAATGGAACCAAAAGGTGATATGCAACATTTAGAATTTGATATTCCTTCACGTGGTTTAATAGGTTTACGTAATAAAATATTAACTGCAACTCAAGGAGAGGCTATTATAAACCATAGATTAAGAGGGTTTGATGCTTATAAAGGAGATATAGCAACTTCAATAAATGGGGCTTTAATTTCTGGAGATGCTGGTAAAGCAACGGCTTATTCAATTGATAAGTTGGGAGATAGAGGTATTTTCTTTATTGATATCAATCAAGAAATTTATAAAGGACAAATTGTTGGTGAAAATAACAGACAAGATGATATGTCAATTAACCTTACAAAAGGTAAGAAACTAACTAACGTTCGTAAATCGGGAACAGATACAGCTGTAAACATTGCTCCTAAAAAAGAATTTTCTTTAGAAGAGTGTATGGAATACATTAAAGATGATGAGTATTTAGAGGTTACACCTTTGAGTTTACGGATGCGTAAAATTAATTTTAGATAATTAGTTATTCAATATATAATAGGAACGCCTTCATTTATTTGAAGGCGTTTTTTTTGTTACCATTAATATACTTCGGATATAAAGATTCTATTAAGATCAAAATCTCACTATGAAATTATTGAGTCTCCAATGGTTGCAATAGTAAGAAGATATAAAATGTCTTATGAAACTAAAGAAGCGTTTGTTGAAGGCGTTACAAACTGGGTTTTAAATCCAACTGAAGAAAATGCCATAATGCGAGGAGCTATTTCACAATTTAAAGTGATGCCTAAACAACCATTTAAGAAAGATGAAATGATTACTATTGCAGAATATATTTACGACAATGAATTAGAAACGCCACCTTGGTTTGAAGCTCATTTTAATGAAGAACATCCAAATGGTATGGGAAATAGAATGGGGAATGTTAAAAGAAATAGAAAAAGGTTGTGACAATTTAAACGAAATTTAATCATATTTAAAAAGCATTTAATTTATTTTGAATGCTTTTTTCTGTTTGAAAGAGTGAAATT
>BS_KBA_SWE02_21mDRAFT_10000907_pt1 | contig 11166 bp, 10 predicted proteins | sample BalSeasSWE02_21m_FD_9196 | JGI IMG/M metagenome (IMG submission 9196)
CGGTGCGTCCTGGTAAACTTCCAGCCCTCTGAGAGGACTGTCAAGGTGAATGTCGGCGGCATGCAGGAAACGAAACATCTTCTCCCCCAGTTAAGCCAGGGACCAGGCCCTTTTCATCAGGCGTTGGGCGCCGGCAATCACTGCGGAAGGATCCTGGCCTTCAAACGGTTTTATTTCAAAGCTGACAATAGGCCGGGTTTCTTCATTGAGAAAATGGACGTCTGAAAGGGCTTTGAGGAAAGCCACCAATTCTTTCAGCCCGTTTGCACTTCCGGGGCTTCCGAAAGCCGGATGGTTGTCTCCGTATCCCGGCAGGCCGGGGTCCGTGACAGCGTTGCCGATGTGTGCTCCCACCAGGTATTCCTTTACGGGTTCAAGGGCCTCGGCAGCAGATTCTTCAAGCAGGGGAAGGTGGCTCAGATCCACAAGAATACCGAAATTATCATTTGTACCGCCCACCTCCCGGCCGATGCGCTGTCCGATGGCTGCGGGGCCGAAAAGACAGCACTTGTCCACCGCGCAATCAAACCCTTCCAATACGATTTTGGGGCCATTTTTCTCTCGAGAGTATGCGCACAGGTCGTTGAGGGATTTTGTCAAGGCCTTCAAGGCCTCCTCACGTCTCTCCGGTCCGGGATCTTTACCGGAAAGAAAGACGAAGCTTTCCGCTCCCATATATATGGCCTCGTTCATATGTTTCATGAGCACGCTGCACGCATGGGAACGTGCCTCCTCATCGAGGGAGTTAATATCAAGCCCCTGGCTCAGAATGGCGGGGTGGGCGGCGTAGCCGACGGACAGACCGGATACCTGTATCAGGTTCCTGACCGCTTCCCGCTCCTTTTGATCTTCAATGTGGGTGATTTCAATGGCGTTGAAGAAGGGGTCTAGGGCGATCTGTCTGACCGTATCCACCCATGGCCCTTTTCCGCCGGCAAGTCCGGGGAAGGCCATGAAATGAACGATCCCCATTCTCATACAGTTTTCGAGGTTTTTTTCCATGTTTTCTCCTGTTTTTTTCTCAGACGTCAATGGGCCTGAAGATCAGGACCACGGCCATGACCACGTATACCATGGCATCCGCGGCCGGTCCCCATAGTCTGCCCGTAATGGACATGACCATGCCCAGAGCAAAGGCTGCTATGGCGGTTCCTCTCAGATTGCCCATCCCCCCCACAATGACCACGGCAAAGCACAGGATCAGGATGTGAAAGCCCATGTAAGGGTCCAAGGTACTGATAGGGGCATAGAGCACGCCGCCCAATGCGGCAAGGGCGCTTCCCAGGATAAATACGATGGCGAAATATTTTTCTACCTTGATCCCTAAGCTCCTCACGGCTTCCTGGTCCTGCAGGCCGGCCACGACAATCTTGCCGACCATGGTTTTCTTGAAAAAAAGGGACAGTCCGATGAATATGAGAAATGAAATTCCGATGATAATCAGTCGATAGACGGGCATTTCCAGGGACAGAAACGCAATGGACTCACCGATGGGATCGCCGATGGGCAGCGGATTCGGGCCGTATATCCACTTGATGGCATCCACACCGATAAGCAGTACGGCGTAGGTGGCGATGATGGCATAATCGATGGCTTGACCGTAAAGCTTTCGGATGACGAATCTTTCAATCACGTAGCTGATAGGTATGGAAACCGCTACGGCCAGCAGGGCGCCCAGGAAAAAGTTCAGACCCAGCCAGGAGAGTCCGGTGTACAGGGCGTATGCGCCGATAGCATAGATCAATCCGTGGGCGAAATTGACGATTCCCATGGCGCCGAAGGTCAAGGAAAGCCCTATGGCGATGATGTAAAGGATTCCCCCGATGGTCAAACCGAACAAAATGGACTGCAGCATATGGATACCGTGCTATAGAGTTACTGTTTCAAAAAAAACGGCTCACCGCCTCGGCTCTAAACCTTCCTGAGATATCCCCAGATACCTTTCCTGAACTTGAATGCAAAGATCAGAAGGGCGACCCCTAAAAACATTTCCCACCGGATAATGTATCGGGCCAGGTAGTTGCTGATGGTCATGAAGGCCGTGCCGCCGATGATGGCGCCCATTACATTGCCGGCGCCCCCCATGAGGGCGGCGAAGATCACTTCCACATTGCGCGTGGGATCGATGAGGCTCGGGCTGGTATAGGAGAGGTTGATGGTGTTCAAAGCCCCGGCAAAACCCGCAATGGATCCGGAAAGGACAAAGGTGATCAGTTTGTAGATATAGGTATTGTATCCGAGGAATCGCACTCTCACTTCATTTTCCTTGGTCGCTTTCAGAAACATCCCGTAGGGCGACCTGACAAAACGCATGATCAGGTAGCTGACTGCAAGCAGGGAACCCAGGACGAAGAAAAACAGAAAAGTCGGGTTCGCGAAATTCAGGAAACCGTAGCTTTTAAAGAAAAGGCTCAGTCCGTCCTCTCCGCCGGTCCACTGGGGGAAAGGGACCAGGACCATAAAGGCGCCTACCTCGTTCAAGGCAAGATTCAAAAGGGCAAAGCAGGCCCCGGACGTTCGCACCACAATCAGCCCCAGGATAAAGGCTAACAGGGCTGCTGTAAAAATGCCGACGGCTATTCCCAGGAATGGGTCGGGGGTCACGAAGGCGGCAAAGATGGCTGTTCCATAGGATCCAGCGCCAAGGTAGAGCATGTGTCCGAAAGACAGCTGACCCATGTGCCCGTAAAGAAGATCAAAGCCCAGTACAAAGATGCAGAAGATCATAAAGTCGGTTATTTTGGGAAGGGAGGTGGAATAACCGAAAAGAATGAAACCGCCGGCAATAATTGCCAGGGTGAGGAACGGATTTTTTTCTATTTTGCTGAACATGGGCGATGACTTTCCCTACAGATCTTCCTCGTAAAGAGAGGGCTTTTGGATGGTTTCCCGGTCGGCAATTTCTCGAAGGATAACCCCTTCTTTCATGACATAGATACGATCGGCCAAACGGGAAACGGTGGCCAGGTTCTGTTCCACAACGATCATGGATAATTTGGCTTTCATCTGTAGGAGAATCCCCACGATCTGCCCGATGATTTTGGCTGCAAGGCCTTCCGTGGGCTCATCGATGAGGAGCAGTTGCGGATTCCCGATCAGTGCCCTTCCAATGAGCAGAATCTGCCGTTCTCCACCACTCAGGCCCTTGGCCTTTGAATCGAGATGCTTTTCCATTCCAGGATGAATGCTAAGGACCTTGCCGATGGCTTCATCCATGCGCTCTTTTACCGGGAAAGCGGCCAGTTCGATGTTTTCGCGCACTGTCAGTTCTCTGAAAACCCTCTTGTCCTGGAACACATACTTGATTCCCTTGAGGGCGACATTTTCGAGGGGCAGGCCGTCTATCCTCTGGTCGCGGAAGGTGATGGTTCCGGACGATGGTCGCATGAAACCGCCGATGGTTTTCAGGAAAGTGGTCTTTCCCGCGCCGTTACGTCCCACCATGCACACGAGTTCTCCCTCCTGAACATGGGTGTAGATTCCATGCAGGACCTGGGCCCGTCCGTAATGGACATTGAGATTCTCTACATTCAGTAGCATACCATGTCTTCTTTTCCCCAGTAGCATTCTCTGACAAGGGGATCGCAAATGACTTTATCGGGGGCGCCTTCACATATGAGCTCTCCCTCGTTGATGACGTAAAGCCGGTCCACCAGTTCCATGAGTTTGGAGATTTTATGCTCCACGATAGCAATGGAGAACCTTCCTTTCAATTCCTTGATCACCTTGCTGATAGTCATAATTTCGACCTGGCTCAGGCCTGCAAATGGTTCGTCAAGAAGCAGCACCTTTGGATTCAGGGACAGAGCGATGGCGATTTCCAGTTCCCGTTTTTCTCCGTAAGACAGATCCGAGGTGGGGATTTCGGCCTTATCTCCAATACCCATCTTATCCAGGGCCTTGAGGCACTCATCCATCAAGGCGCGGTGTCGGACGTTTTTGAAGAAAAAGCGGAATTTTGAGTCATAGTTCCGGCCCATCCTGATTCTGGCCAGCATCATGTTTTCCAGCACGGTCATGGTGTCGAAAACGGAGACCAGCTGAAAAGTCCTGGCAATGCCCCGGTTGACCCGTTCATAGGAGGGCATCCTGGTGATCTCTTTTCCGTAATAGAAAACCTGTCCTTCATCAGGCGTGAAAAAACCGGTCAACAGGTTGAAAAAGGTCGTCTTGCCTGCCCCGTTGGGGCCGATGATGCCGGCCGATTCCCCTTCCCTTAACTCGTAGGTTATCCGGTTTACCGCAACCAGGCCGTCAAAATGCTTGGACGCGTTTTGTGTGGACAGGATGGTTTGAGCCATTGCTTCCCTATTGAAGTGACTAAAGTATGAAGTTTGAAGTGAACTAAAGTTAAGGAGTTCTGCCAATTACATAAAATCAGCAAAGCGAAGCTATCACTTTACCATGAAAACACTTTTTGACCACGAATCACACGAATAGATGGCTTCAAGTTCTTTTCTGTGTGAGAGGCTTGCAGCCTCGATCATCGTGGCAACATGCCACTCTCACAGGTTATTTTCATGCGACGGGGTGACAAAATCGCCTTCTTATCATGATCGTTTAGGCATCCTTCATTTGGCAGTTTACACTTTCGTCATTCCGGGCATGGCCGCCGTCTTTTTGGCGGGCATGACCCGGAATCCACGCGTTTGTGCAACACGCTGGATTCCCGCGTTCGCGGGAATCCATGTTGTGCCGCACCAAATTCGTGGATTCCGGAATGACAGCTCTCGTATGTTTTGGGGCCGGAAACTCCTTGTGATGACCATTTAGTCACTTCCGACTTCAGCCACTTTTAACTTTAGTCACTTTAGTTCACTTCCAACTTTAGTCACTTTAGCTCACTTTCAACTTTTAACTTTTTTTTAAAACTCAGTATCCTTCACTTTTGAGGGTCGGCAGGTAATCCGTCCCCGTATAGGCCCCGATCACTTTCACCAGATCCCATTCGCCCTTTCTTTCGGCAGGACCCTTGCCCTGCACTACAAAAGCGCCGTACTTAAAGACAGGCTGGTGGTCTATGCGCCAGGTTCCCGGTCCTTTCATGGAAGGGAATTCGGGTTTGGCCATGATGGCTTTTGCAATGGCCAGGGGATCGGTAGACTGGGCCTGCTCGATACCCCGGATCAGTTCCTTTGTGCCCACATAGGCCATGCCCGCATAGGGATCCGGAGGTTCGCCGTAGGCTGCCATGTACTTGTCCACGAATTCTTTTCCGGCATTGATGACTTCCTGGTCCGCAAAGCCTTCCAGATTCCAGTACCAGCTCATGAGCGAGTAGACGCCTTCAAGGGCTTCAGCCGGTACACCACTGCCGAATACATTGGTCATCCAGTTAAACCAGATTTTGGTCTTCTTGTTCAGGCCCAGCTCGTGTGCCTGTTTGATCACCGCGATGGCGCCGGTTCCCCATTGGGCCATCATGCAGATGTCCGGTTTGGCCTCGGCAATCTTCTGGATGTAGGGTGTATAATCGGTGGTCTTTACCGGGGCTTCGTCGTATTGCACTTCCACCCCGTATTTGTCAAAAGCGTCTTTGGCGCCCTTGAACTGATCGCGTCCAAAAGAGTAGGCGGGGGCCAGGAAAAACACCTTTTTCAGCTTCAACACGGTGGCAATGTAGGCGGCGCCGGAGTAGCCGATGGAGTACGCCGTGCCGTGAATCCCGAAGGTCGTGGGCGCCAGTTGGCCTTTTTCAAACATATCCATGGGCGCAACACAGGCGGATACGTAAGCCATGGGCAACCGGTTCATCTGAGTGTTGAGGGCTTTGGCAATGCCGGCGAAAGTGGAGCCGACCAGGGCGTGCACCTTGTCCTCATCGCGCAGTTCCTTGAAACGTCGAACCGCCACGTCCCCCTTGGTTTCGTCATCTTTCACAACGGCAACTACGGGGATCTTTTTTCCCCCGAAAGTCACGCCTCCGGCATCATTGATTTCCTTGATGGCCATCTGGGCGCCTTTCATCTGCACCGGGCCGATGGGAGAGGCGGGGCCCGTTAAACCAAACATCAACCCGATCTTGATCTGGTCCAGACTTTCGGCGCCGGCCGGTCCCGAGAACCCGAAGATAAGGGCTGCTGCAACAAAAAAGCTTATGGAAAAAATCGATTTCTTCATGGCATCCTCCATTAAATGGTTGAAAATTGTTTTCCTTCCTTAATCTGACTTCCGACTTCCGACTTCCGACCCCTGATCCCCGACCTCTGCCCCCTGACTTCTCACCTTTCAGGCGGTCCGCCGGCCTCCCTGATCGCCATGAAAACGTGTTCCGGATCCGCCGGCAGGGAGCGTACACGCCCTCCGCATGCGTTGGCGATGGCGTTGAGGATGGCGGGGGTTGCCGGGATGTTGGGCATCTCGCCGATTCCCTTGGCCCCGTAGGGTCCCAGCTTGTTTTCCACCTCCAGGATGATCGGCTTGATGTGGGGTACGTCCAGGGTTGTGGGGATGAGATAATTCTGCAGGTTGATATTCTGGGGCACGCCATCCACCATGGCCACCTCCTCCATCAGGGCATAGCCCAGACCCATGGCTACTCCTCCCTCGATCTGGCCCTCCACCGCCTTGGGGTTTATGGCCTTGCCCACATCGAAGGCCGCCACATAATCGGTGATGTCCACCTCGCCTGTTTCCACGTCCACCAGGACTTCGGCCATATGCGTGGAATAGGTATACACAAAGTAGGGATTCCCCTGGCCCGTTTCCGGGTCCAGCGAAGAGGCAGGAGGAGTCCACCATCCCTGGCCGATGAGTCGTTTACCCATGGCCATACACCTGGCCGCCACTTCTTTAAATGCCAGGGATTTAGTCGGATCTTCCCTGTCGTAAACCAGCCGGTTTTTCGTTTCAATCCTCTCTACAGGAACCAGCAGCATCTCGGAAGCCATTTCAAGAATGGATGCCTTCACCTGGCGGGCCGCCATGATAATCGCATTGCCCATGAGCGTAGTGGAGCGACTGCCGACGGTGGGGCCTGATTCGGGTACCTGGTCCGTGTCGGGCTTCACGAGACGCACGTCTTCCATGGACACCCCCAGTTCTTCGGCGCATATCTGGGGCAGGACCGTGAAGGCGCCCTGTCCCATCTCCGTGATGCCCGAATAGAGAAGGACCGAACCGTCTTCGTGGACGTATACGTTGGCGCCGCAGCCATCACCGTTGGTGCCGATGCTGGTGCGATACCATCCCATTCCGATCCCCACGCCGCGACGTTTGCTGCTCTCAGCATCCAGATAGTCGTTTCGTCCAAATCTCTCTTTCCAATCGAAAGATTCGGCGCAGGCCTCCAGGGTGTCCAAGAGCCCCACACTCTGATCCAGTACCTGTCCGGTGGCCGTCGCCGATCCGAGCCGGAAAGCGTTGATGTGCCTTACGTCAAAGGGATCCAGGCCCAGTTCACCGGCCAGTTCGTCTATGAGCTGTTCATGGGCGATGTGCACCTGGGGCGCTCCGAACCCGCGCATGGCGCCCCCGTAGGGATGGTTCGTATAACAGAGGTAAGCGTCCACTTTTGCATGGGGGATCTCATAGGGACCGGGCATCATGATCATGGAGTGAATGTGCGAACCTCCGGCGGGCGGGATGAGCGGGCCAAGCCCTGCGTAGGCCCCCTGCTCGTCGTAGATTACCCCTTCAAAGGCCAGAAGCTTTCCATCTTTCCTGGCGCCGATCTTTAACTGCATGATCATGGGGTGGCGCTTGCATGTCTGGATCGTGATTTCTTCTCTTTCAAGGGCAATGCGGACCGGGCGGCCCGTGTGATGGGCCAGGACCGCCGCCCTGCACCCGATATCGATGGGGGAATCCTCTTTGCCGCCGAAGCCGCCGCCCATGTGTATCTGGCGTGCGCGCACCTGGTTCACCGGAACACCGAGGACTGCGGCAATATTTCTTCGTACCGTAAAAGGGGCCTGCATGGGCCCTTCTACCAACATGGTTCCGTCCCTTTGCGGAACGGCAAAAGTGATATCCGGCTCCATGTAGGCATGTTCAAGGAAGGGGACCTGATAGGTCCGTTTCAGGATGACGTCTGCTTCCGCAAAGCCTTTTTCCACATCGCCCTTTCGCAGTTTGTTCTTTTGAAGAAGGTTTCCTCCTTCGTGGACCTTGGGGGCGTTCGGTTTCATGGCATCGCGGGGATCGAAAACCGCCGGCAGGACCTCATATTCCACCCGGATCAGGGAGAGGGCCTCATGGGCAATTTCTTCCGTTTCCGCTGCCACGAGGGCAACGCCATCGCCCACGTAGCGTACCTTGTCTGCACATATGACGGGCTGGTCAGGTAAAATGGCGCCGAAACCGTTTCTGCCCGGCACGTCTTTTCCTGTCAGGACTGCCACAACTCCTGGGAGTTCTTGTGCTTTTTCCACATGAATGGCTTTGATGAGCGCGTGGGGATGGGGGCTTCTGAGAATTTTGCCGTGAAGAAAACCTTCCTGGGGGTAATCCGCCCCGTACATGAGTTTTCCGGTCACTTTGGCCAGGTCATCCGTTCGCGTAATGGAATGGCCTGCCACCGACAGCTTTCTGTCGGGCGCCGTGAGCAGCCCGTCGAGGTCCGGTTTCTCTTTTGTGAGGACCTGTACCATTCCTTTTCCTTCGGTTTTGTCTTGCATGATATTACCTCTCGAGGATGGACTTTTCCTGCCGATCATCCTTGTGACTTTTTCATTTCGCCGGCGGTTGCGACTGCCTGCACGATCTTCTGATAGCCCGTGCAGCGACAGAGGACTCCTGAAAGGGACCGCCTGATCTCCTGGTCATTGGGTTCAGCATTTCTGTCCAGCAGGGCCTTCGCATTCATGATCATACCGGGGGTGCAGAATCCACACTGGGCTGCTCCCTCGTCCATGAAAGCCTGCTGGATTTCATGGAGTTGCCTTTTTTCATCGGCCAGACCCTCTATGGTGGTCAGGGACCTGCCCTGAACCTTTGCGGCAGGCAAAATACAGGAATTGACGGGAATCCCATCCAGAAGCACGGTGCAGGCGCCGCACTCTCCTTCGCGGCATCCCACCTTGGTTCCGGTAAGGCCAAGCCTGTCTCTCAGAAGATCTACGAGCAGGGTATCCGGGGATATGTCCATGGAAATGTTATTCCCGTTCAATGTAAAGGTAAGTGTAAGCGCGTTCATGGGGACCTCCTATGAACCAATTTGTGCAATGGCCCTGGTGAGGCCACGTTTGATGAATACTCTTGCCATCTCCTGCCTGTAATCGCAGGATCCTCGGAGACAGCTGTCTCTCGGGGTGCATTCCTGCATCCCACTGTTTGCCGCCGCAGCAAAGGTTTCCTCACTGATGGGCGCCCCTTTCAGCCCTTCTTCCACATTTCGGGCCCTGTAGGGGACAGGGGCGACCGGTCCAATGGCAATGGCTGCGTGGTTTATGATCCGTTTTTCCATGTCCGCATTGACAACGGCCGCCAGAACCAGCATGGGCAGCGTAAGCGCCTTTCGTTTGGCAAGCCTCAGGTAACATCCCCCCTCATTTTCCTTCAATCCCCTGAATTGAATTCTGGTCAGGATTTCCCGCGTGCAATCCAGGGCGGTTTTTCCCGTATCCAGGAAAAAGTCGGTAAGAGGAATATTTTTTACGCCTTTGCTTCCGGCAATGGTGACGATGGCGTCAAGCGCCAGAAGGGGTATGCTCGTATCGGCGGCCGGCTGTCCACTGACCAGATTTCCCGCAACCGTTGCGACATTTCTGATCTGGGGCGATCCCACGGACGCGGCCCCTTCGGAAAGAAGGCCGGCCTTTTTTTTGATCAGCTCTGATGTGGCCACCTGTGCATGGGTAACCAGACCTCCCAGGACGATGTTTTCTCCATCCTCGTCAATCCCGTCCATCCCCCCAATGCCCGTAATATCCACGAGAGCTTCCACTTCAATATCCCGTCCGCGCAACTGAGGGACCACATCGGTCCCGCCTGCAATCACCCGGGCTCTTCCCGCAAAACTCGCTAACATTTCCAGCGCTTCTTCCAGGGTTTTTGGTTGCAGGTACTGTTGGACCTGTATGTTCTTTGCCCAGTGAAGGTCTTTAAAGGTGGGTGCCATCTTGATCCTCCGAAAAACAATTATTGCCGACACCAGGAAATCCGGCCGGCGGTTCAGATTCAGTCTGTTCAGTCCGTCGCGGAATCCGGATCTTCACAATCCCCGCGTTTCAGTTCCAATCGAATATGGTCCTGCATCCTTTTGTTATGCGCCTTCATGATTTTTTCCGCAACCGGCGCATCTTTTTTCCTGAAAGCCTCAACAACGTTCCTGTGATCCTGGTAGAGCTCTTCCAGGACGGGCGTCATATTCCAGATGAATGGCTGAGAGCGTCCTTTGATGTTTTCGAGGAGTTCTTTTAACAGCCAGTTCCCGCACGATTCGTAAAGGATGGCATGAAAAGCGAAGTCCGAATTGGAATATTCCACCACATCCTTTTGTTTAACGGTCTGCTCCTGCTTTTTCAGGACTGATTCCAGACGTCTGAGTGTCCGCAGTGTGATTTTTTCGCATGTCAGGCCGGCCGCCAGCCCCTCTAAGAGTCCCCTCACCGTATATAGATCGTCGGCCATTTCCAGCGTCATCTGGGCCATGCGAATTCCCTTGCCGTGCGTATGGGTGACCAGCCCTTCCTCCTCCAGACCTTTGAGGGCCTGCCACACGGGGGTACGGCTTACGTTCAACTCCTTTGACAGATTCTCCACGTTGATCCATTTTCCAGGGGTAAACCGGTAGGATGCGATCATTTCACGCAGGGCCTTTTCAGCCTGATTCTTCAAAGTCAACCGTTCGAGTTTTTTTACCATTGGATTCTGTGTGAAAGGTCAGAGTTTATGAATGACATTCATTCTCCCGAAGCCTATTTCAACGGGAGCAGGTTGTCAATGGAAATTTAATAAACAATCAAATTTTTGTGAAATGATATTTTGCTGAGGCTTACAGGTTATCATTCTCCGTCACGGGCCGCGCCAAGGGTTTTTTTTCACCCAATCCTCGATTCCGGGATCACAAGAAGCCGGAAAATGATTTTCATTTCTGAATGGATCCATTGCATCAATTCTTGACAGATTCCACCCCATATGACAATCTGTAAGAAAGGCTGTGGGATTCTAATGATTTTTTCCATTCTTTGATTGTGGGAAGCGTTCACCAAACCCTCGAATTCA
>BS_KBA_SWE02_21mDRAFT_10000908_pt1 | contig 11161 bp, 10 predicted proteins | sample BalSeasSWE02_21m_FD_9196 | JGI IMG/M metagenome (IMG submission 9196)
CCGGCCACAGAATAGGCACCCCAATGAATGAACAGGCCAAATTTAGCCTGCTGATACCAGTCGGATGTTTGGAGATGGTTTGGGATGGATGGATTGTTCGCGTTGGCCATGTGATGCTCCTGTGATTAATCTGTGTGATCCTCAGCTGCAAATAGCTGCTGGATTAATGAGGGTCGTTGCTGATTTAATCCCGATGCAACGCATTGTTCAATTATATATCATCTCGTAACCTTCATATTCAATCGGTGTATATATTAATGGATTTCCATCTTACATTTTAGATGGAAATTAAGTTTTGTCGAGTTGACTTTTTATATTCCCTATACTAAAATTTCATAAAGATGATGGAAAATAGGTATACTTGATTTACCAGAAAAAATGGTTACAGTGAGTGATCAAGGAGGCTGCCTATAAACTAATTGACAGATGCTTTTAGGAATATTTGAAATTTTTCCCTGATTATCCCATTCAATAGATTCAAAGGAGTAAATGATGAAGGATTTATTTAAGGTCAGCACAAAAACCATCGTCGCAACTGGTCTTGGGGCGGCCATTTTCATGCTTCTGTTCATGTATGTCAAGGTACCTTCACCGATCCCTGAAACAAGTTTTCAAACCGCTTACGGTCTGAGCTCATTTTTTGCAGCACTATTTGGACCCATCGCAGGTGCCCTGATCTCTTTCATCGGTCATGCTCTTAGTGATGCCGTCCAGTATGGAACACCCTGGTGGAGCTGGGTTATTGCCAGTGGTGTTTCTGGTTTTATTTTTGGCTTTGCCTTCAAGAGAACCAGAGTGGAAGAGGGTGAATTCAAAAGCAAGGATATTATCACCTTCAATGTCATTCAGGTTATTGGTAATGCCATTGCCTGGATCCTGGTGGCTCCAATTCTGGATATTCTCATCTATTCGGAACCGGTCAACCTGGTCTTCACACAAGGCTTTACCGCTTTCATCATGAACTCCATCAGCGCCGGTGTCATCGGAACTTTGTTGTTGATCGCATATGCAGCAACACGCACTAAGAAAGGCAGTTTGAGCAAGGCATAGGGTCAGCAATTTATAACCATTAAGTTCATAAAAGCTCAGACCTGATAAAATATTGGGTCTGAGCTTTTTGATGGATGCTATAGAATTAACTCAAAAGAGGGCAGTTTCAACGGATATTGATACCATATGAATGATCAAGCCATCATCGAATTTCAGGACTTTTCTTTTCAATATTTCAGCCAGGCTGAACCAACCTTAATCGGGATCAACCTGAAGATCCACCCTGGAGAGAAAATATTGATCGTAGGCCCAAGCGGCAGTGGCAAGAGCACGCTTGGTCGCTGTTTGAACGGATTGATCCCTTTCTCTTACAAGGGGGTGATAAGCGGCAGTCTGAAAATTAATGGCATTGAAACAACCAGTCTGGATATATTCGGTTTATCCAAGTTGATCGGCACGGTATTGCAGGATTCTGACGGACAATTTGTCGGGCTGACAGTGGGCGAAGACATTGCCTTCGCGTTGGAAAATGACAATGTAAACCACGCGGAAATGCATACCAGGGTCACTGATGTGGCCCGCATGGTGGACATGCAGAACTGGTTGACATCTTCACCTTACGAATTGTCTGGTGGTCAGAAGCAGAGGACCTCCCTGGCAGGTGTATTGATCGATGATGTCCCAATATTGCTGTTCGATGAACCCCTGGCCAACCTGGATCCTGCCACGGGAAAAACAGCCATCGAAATTATAGATGACATCCATAATAATTCCGGAAAGACCATCATTATTATCGAACACAGGCTGGAAGATGTCTTGCATAGGAATATCGATAGAGTCATCGTAATAAATGAAGGCAGAATTATTGCAGACATGGATGCGCATACGCTGGTATCCTCAAAGATATTGAAGGATACTGGCATCCGCGAGCCTCTTTATGTTACTGCAATGAAATACGCAGGCATTAACGTGACCAGCCAAATGCTCCCTGGACATATCACTTCCTTGAAAATGGAAGGATCACAAGCTGCTTTAAGATCCTGGTATAAAACCATTACCCCGGACGGTCAACATAACAACAACCCTTCCATATTAATGATGAAGAACATCTCATTTTCTTATGATGGCGTTCGTCATGTCCTCGAAGATATCAATATCGACATTCGGGAAGGAGAAATGGTTTCCATTATTGGCAAGAATGGCGCCGGGAAATCCACCTTATCCAAGTTGCTATGCGGCTTTGAAAAAGAAGACCAGGGTAGCATCCATTTTATGGGGGATGATATCAAAAGCCTGACGATCAAGGAGAGGGCAGAGATCATAGGGTTGGTTATGCAGAATCCCAACCAGATGATCTCCAAACCGATGATCTTTGATGAAGTAGCTTTGGGGTTGCGATTGCGAAATGTACCGGAGGATGAGATCGCTCCCAGGGTGGAGAAGGTCCTTAAGATCTGCGGTTTGGCTCCCTTTAAGGATTGGCCAATATCCGCACTCAGTTACGGGCAGAAAAAACGCGTAACCATCGCTTCCATCCTGGTGCTCGATCCAAAGATCCTCATTCTTGACGAGCCTACCGCTGGTCAGGATTTCCGGCATTATACTGAGATCATGAAGTTCCTGGTGGAGATCAACAAGCGCGGGGTAACGGTCATCCTGATCACACATGACATGCACCTGATGCTGGAATATACGCCGCGTTCGATCGTGTTGTCCGGTGGCAGGAAAATAGCAGACACCCTGGCATCGGTTGTTCTGACGGATTCCCGTGTCATTGAAGAAGCCAACCTGAAAGAAACCTCGCTTTTCAAGCTGGCTCAATTAGCCGGGATCGAAGATGGAACAAGTTTTGTACAGGGCTTTATCGATTACGAAAAGGGGATGAGAAACTGATGAATTCGAAAATGAAGCTTTTTTCCTACAATTTCGTTGATTCTCCCATTCACCGGCTGTCGGGTCTGACAAAATTGATCTGTTTTATGCTCCTGACATCTACTGTCATGTACTCCTATGATATCCGCATCATACTGGTTGTAATGCTATTTTCTCTCTTAATTCTTAAGCTTTCAAGGATAAAGTTTTCCCAGATCCGTCTGATGATCATTTATGTCCTTATCTTCCTGATCACCAATGCTGTCATTTCATTCTTTTTCTCTCCTGAACAGGGCGTGGAAATTTACAAGACACGCCATGTCATCGGCAACTTGTACGGTTCACTTAAATTAACATGGGAACAACTTTTCTATCAATTCACAAAATTTTTCAAATATGCCTCGGTTGTGCCATTGGGTATTATTTTTCTTTTAACAACTGATCCAAGTGAGTTTGCCTCTTCACTAAATGGGGTCAAAGTTAACTATAAAGCAGCTTATGCCTTTGCCCTGACCCTGCGATATTTCCCTGATATCCAGCGTAATTATCACGATATCAGCCAGGCTCAACAAGCCCGGGGGTTGGATCTCTCTCACAAAGCCAAACCGATGGACAGGTTCAAGTATGCTTTGTTGATAATCATTCCGCTGATCTTTTCCACGCTTGATCGGATCGAAATGATCTCCAATGCAATGGACTTGCGAGGATTTGCGAAAAGCACTTCGCGTACCTGGTACACCTACAGAAAATTGCATCCACGTGATTATGCAGCCATTGTAGTCTCCCTAATTATCTTTATCGTTACCATAGGCATATCCGCCTTTATTAACCATAGCCGTTTCTACAACCCTTTCATTTAATAAAAGGAGGAAAATTATGAAACCCATATTAGTATTCCAAACGGATTTCACTTACAAAGAGGGTGCAGTATGCGCCATGTATGGTGTTGTCAAAAGNGTGGACCGGGAACTGGAGATCATCGATGGTACCCANGAGATTCCCCAGTATGACATCTGGAGTGCCTCTTACCGTTTGTATCAATCCATGCGCTTCTGGCCTGATGGGACCATCTTTGTCTCGGTCGTGGATCCTGGCGTCGGTACGCCGCGCAAAGCCAGTGTTGCCCGCACCGCAGATGGCTATTATGTCGTCACGCCGGATAATGGTAGCTTAACTCATCTCAGCCAGTGGGTGGGCATAACTGCAGTCAGAGAGATCGATCAAACTGTCAACCGTTTACGCGGCAAAAATACTGAAGATGTGAGTGTTTTTCACGGCAGGGACCTGTTCAGTTATTGTGCTGCCAAACTTGCCAGCGGGATCATTTCATTTGAACAGGTTGGTCCTGAATATCCTGTCAGTGAAATTATCGTTTTTCCAATAGAAGAACCAGTGTTATCGGACGGAAAGGTAAAAGGTATCTTTGAGATCGGGGATCCAAATTATGGCAACCTGTGGACGAATATTCCCCTTTCAATGTTTACTGAAGCAGGTTTTGTTTACGGTGATATGCTGAACTTGACCGTCAGGCATCATGGTGAGATCGTGTTTGATAATAAAGTGTTGTTCCATAAATCCTTTGGTTTCGCACCCAAAGGGGAAGCCATTATCTACAACAATGAGTTGATGAAGGTTTCATTGGCTGTCAGCCAGGGCAGCTTCTGCGAACGCTTTGGGTTGAATTACGGCTCGGATTGGGAAGTGGAGTTTAGAAAATAGGGTGGTATCAGATAATGAATTCAAACCCTCAAGCGGAGAAAAACTAAGGTTGATGAATTGTGAGTAATGGATCTGGGTCGCTGCCCAATTTTTGATATCAGAGCGAACTGCTGTAAAATATCGGATACTTAAATAAAAGATCTACCCGTTATCGGGTAGGTTCTTTCTCTGTTGTATCTCCATACCGACCTGGAAGATAACCAGCATAATAATGCTGATGGCTGTGCCAACCGTGAATGAATTCAACACACCGCCTGGAAAATCGCCCGGATTAAAGAATGCCCCGGCCAATACCAATGCTGCCCATAGGGTGATACTCTGTAATGGGATCCGCCATGCACTCCAGCGCATATCCCGGCTGGTATAAATTCCGCCAACCCCAAGCAGGCTGAACCAGCCTCCCAGAATACGGGCTGTCAGCGGGGATAATTTCCAGGGCCAGATAAAGATGGCTGTTTGTGGAAGAATGAACATGAAGATCGCCCATAAGATTGCGGCAACTCCAAATATTAAAAATGCTTTCCGGAGGATACCCGGCACACGGATATCATCCGGTTCCGGTGTCCCGGGGTCCGTAATTCGGTTTCTATGCCAGAGATAGTACACCAGGAATGGGGTAATGATATAAAGGATTAGCCAGAGTTGAAAGGGAAAATGGTGAATGTCAAAACGATCCCAATGTAAAAATGTCGCCAGTAGCATGGCGATGGTGAATGATGTGACTGGTGGAAAAGCCCCGGCGACGCGATGCCAGCGACGACCAAAGATTGCGAATATGAACATATAAGCCCCACCCAGATATCCCGACCCGATAAAGAGGGCGGTCATGTGCGGTTTGATCTCCCAGGCAAAACGTTGCCCCGAGAGATCCGGGAAAAAATATAAGATTAGAAATGCCAGCAGGAGAAATGGAACAACAACGATCAATACGATCCGTGTTTGCAGCAATATGCGGTCATCTTTCATGATCATCTCCAATTGGGAAAAGGGTGGCAATCAATTTAATAAGTTATATTTTATCTAATATAACCAATTATAATTATAGCAAAGAATAGAAGATTTTCCTTATGAAACAGCCAGTTTCTCCAAATTCGCATCTTCAAATAAGTCTTTTCGTGTTGGAAATATAAAAAAGAACATTCATAGGTGAGATTATGTTTGCATATAGTCTTGATAGTATGATTCTTACTTCACAAAACATCTAACTCTGTGATATGACAAATTTAAATGTGCTAATAAATATGCGTGAGAGCATACTTGATACACTTATTGGGGCAAGAAGAATAATGGCTCTCAATCATTCTGAAATTCAGCAAAAGAGTCAGATAGAAGACCCGGCCTTTGTATTGAGGGTCGCACTTCAGGATTTGCTTGCCGGTTTCATGGATGAACAAGGGCAGATAAATTATGCTGCCCTTAAGACCAGTCCGGCTTATGTAGCCTTTCATGACCAGACTGCACAATTACAAACATTCGATCCAGCTTCGCTTATAACGCGTGATGCAAAGCTGGCGTTTTGGATCAATCTGTATAATATGCTTATCATGGATGCTGTCATTAGCCTGAATGTAAAAACAAGCGTTGCCGAGCGGTTGGCAGGAGTGGGTTTCTTTCGAAATGCAACCTATAACATCGCTGGTTACCGCCTCAGCGCCGATGATATCGAGCATGGAATCTTACGTTCCAATCGTGGTCATCCTTTTTTCTATTCCCCCCAATTTCGGTCTGATGATCATCGTCTGAACTGGGTCATCAAGCCATTTGAACAACGTGTCCATTTCGCCTTGAACTGCGCCAGCAGGTCTTGCCCACCCATTCGGGCCTATAGCGCAGAGAATATTGATGATCAACTTGCTATGGCATTGCGCAATTTTGTTTCAAAGGATGTGGAATTTATTTCTGAAAAGGAAATGATACGCATTTCATCTATCTTCAAATGGTTTGCAGGCGATTTTGGAGGTCGTGAAGGAGTGGTCGATTTCGTGTTTGCCAATCTTGATGATCAAGGGTTGCTGGGCTGGTTGGAAGCAAACAGGGATAGAGTTAAAGTGTCATTCAAACCCTATGATTGGAGTTTGAACGGGAAGGTATAACCTTTTTAGAATCTATCACTGTGGTACGAATTCGGGTGTGGCGATGGATGATTCGACAACTACCCTGCCCGGGAAGAACGAAAAGGTTAAGCCCTTTTTATTCAGTAGAGTCTTCCATCATTTTAAGCAGCGCTTCATATTCTTCGCGACAATCGGGACACATGTTTAGATGTTTTTGGACCATTGGCATGAGCCCCGAGCCATCCTCGCCGCGCTTGACCATTTCGGCGAACTGATCCACCAGGGCATAGACCTCATCACAGGACAACTCCTGTTCATCGGTCATGGCAACCGAGCGCAGCAGCATCTGCATTGATGCTTGTTCTGGACCTTGTACCGTTTGTTTACGGTGTTTGAATAGTTTAAAAAAGTTTTTCATGGTCTTTTATTAGATGGCTTGACTGGGAAGTTTCTTACCTGTTGAATATTTCCAATATTTCTTCAATCGAAAGGTCTTCCATTTCCAGGCGGCGTTTCAAGCGCAGTCTGGAATCGTGCATCAATTTGTAAAGGGCATTGCGGTTGCTACCCATCAGCCGGGCAACTTCCTCCAGCGGCATTCCTTGCACAACAATGGCATTCATAGCCTGGCGTTGTTTGTCGGTCAATTCTTCCATCATGATTGCTTTTAGATGCAGGATGGTCTCGTTTTGTTCGGTTTTTGATTCCGGATCATGCTCCCTGTTGGACAAGAAAACGGGGGCGGTATCCTGGCCGCTGGTTTCCGTAATCTCGTCGAGCGAGACATCTTTCCAGCGTTTCCGGCGCAGCTCGGTCAGGGCGATCCGCACTGCGATCTTGTAAACCCAGGTAGTGAACTGGCTGCGACTCTCAAAGGTGTCCAGTTTATCCAAAACCTGCAACAGGGTATCCTGGGCTGTATCCTCGACCAGCATCTCAAGAGCCGGGTCATCAGGAGAAAGCCAGCGTGTCAGGGCGCGCGGCAGAACCTTCAGCAGGGTGATGTGCAGATCTGCCAGGGCAGCCTCCTGCTTTGGACCGGGAGTATTAAGGTCTTCTATCCAGGTTTCATTATCGCGTTCAGACATTGTTAATTCATTATATCCGGTGGCGGGTAAGAAATTTCAAAATGACAACGTCTTATAGATTGAAAGGGCATTTGCCCAATAAAACACAGGTAAGGAGATCGAAATGAATATTTTAGGTGTAATTATTGCTGCTTTTATCGCCACCCTGGTGATGTCCATGTTTATGGCCCTGGCTCCAAAAATGGGAATGCCTAGGATGGATATTGTTGGAATGCTTTCCACCATGTTCACAAAGAAAGGTATCCCCGCCCTGGGTTGGATGATGCACTTAATGATGGGCATCATCTTTGCCCTGGTGTATGCCGTCCTGTGGTCACAGGGTATTGGTGCAGCCACCTGGCTGTATGGTATGCTCTTTGGTGTAGTTCATTGGCTGATCGTTGGGTTGATCATGGTCATGATCCCCATGTTGCATGTTGGCATCCGTTCTGGAGAGGTAAAAGCGCCTGGCATGTATATGACCGGCAACGGTGGCGGCATGAAAGCCTTTTTCGGTGGTCTAATGGGTCACATGATTTTTGGTCTCGTGGTTGCGCTGGTTTATGCACTTTTTTAAAAGAATTATTGGATAACACGATCATATTGATTCAAAAAAAACAAAGGAGACTCAATGGAAGAACAGATCAAGATTTACAGTACCATTTGGTGCCCGGATTGCAAACGGTCTAAACGCTTTTTTGCCGACCACCGCATCCAGTATGTCAATATTGACATTGAAAAAGATGCCGATGGCATGGCTTATGTGGAGCAGGTCAATAAAGGCAAGCGGGTCATTCCGACCATTGTTTTCCCGGATGGGACTGTCTTGAGTGAACCATCCAATGCCCGCCTGGCTGAAAAATTGAATCTCCAGACCAAAGCCCGCCAGAAGTCGTATGATGTCATCATTATTGGTGGAGGCCCCTCCGGCCTGACCGCGGCCCTTTACCTGGCACGCGAGGGTGTGGATACCCTCGTCATTGAGAAAGCCGGCATAGGTGGACAGGCTGGAGTGACCCAGACCCTGGACAATTTTCCGGGCTTCGATGAGGGTATCTCCGGAGCCGAGTTTGCAGATCGGTTGGGGCGCCAGGCGAAACGCTTCGGTGTGGAGATCTTGCAGGCTCAGGATGTGACCGGCATCTCAAAGTCCGGGCGTTATTTCAACGTCCAGACTGCGGATGGTGCTGAATACTGCGCCCAGGCTGTTTTACTGGCCAGTGGAGCAAGCTACCGGCGCATGGACATTCCCGGAGAGGATGAGTTGATCGGAATAAACATTCATTTTTGTGCCACTTGCGATGGCGCTTTCTATAAAGACAAGAAGGTTCTTGTGATCGGTGGCGGTAATTCTGGCTTCGAGGAAGGTCTGTTCCTGACCCGCTTTGCCTCCCATGTGGATATCGTTGAATTTGCCCCACAGGCAAAAGCCAGCCAGATCTTGCAGCAGAAGGTGGCTGGAAAAGAGAATATGTCTGTAACACTCAACCATCAGGTCAAGGAATTCGTCCTGCGCGATGGTCGCTTGGATACGATTCTCGTCGAGGACCGGGCAAGTGCTGAAATCAAGGAATGGCATTACGATGGTGTCTTTGTCTTTATTGGTCTGTCTCCCAACAGTGACCTTGTAAAAGAACTGGTGGAAGTTGATCGCTTTGGTTTTGTCCAGACTGACAAGGTCCTGATGACTGATCTCCCCGGTCTCTTCGCCTCCGGGGATGTTCGCTCCGGTTCCACCAAACAGGCAGCTTCTGCAACCGGTGAAGGGGCAACTGCTGCATTAATGATCCGCCAGTATTTACAGGAGAATGAATGATGAGCAGGAATAATTTTCATATCAGCACTTGCCGGGGCAGGTAATGATCCCTTCAGGACAACTCAAAGTGGGTGATACCGGCCCCGATTTTGCCCTCCCGGGTGTAGATGGCAGGATGATCTCCCTTGATGCCCTACAACAGGATGAGAAGAATGTACTCCTGGTCTTTCTCCGGCATCTGGGTTGACTACCCTGCCGTGAGCATGTGGCACAGTTGTGTCAGACCCAGCAAGAATTCGTAGACTTGGATACGCATGTCCTGATCATCTCTTTTGGTACGTTGCCAGCAGCCCAGATCTGGCTCAAGGAGACCTGTGCAACTTTTGATTTTCTCCTCGACCCGGACAGAAAGATCTATCAAGCTTATGGATTGGAACGCTCGATTTTTCGTTCTTGGAATTTGAGAACGATCTGGACCTATATTAAATTGTTGTCATCCGGGAAAAAGTGGCGCGGCATTCAGGGTGACTCATCCCAGCTTGGTGGAGACTTTCTCATCGATAGGGATGGCATTATCCGGCTGGCTTTTCGCAGCCACGACCCGACCGACCGGCCTTCTGTTAATAATTTACTGGCATTGATACGCCGTGATTTGGGCCCGAAGAATTAAGATTCATATCTCAAGATCTGCCTTTTCCTTATTGTTTTGGTAAAATCGTTATTAATAATTAAATTAGTAATACCAATTAGCTTAATAATTAGGAAATAGGATGATGAATATAGATATCGCTGTTATCGATCAAGGTTATGATTCTTATGATTATGAAAAGCAGTTGTTCAAAGAAAACGGTTATGGTTTTGATGTGTTTTCTGGGGAGCATCATGATGTCGAAGGCAAGATCGCCTTTGCAGCTGACGCAATCGGTATACTCGTCAGGTGGACCGTGGTTGACGAATCTTTCCTGGAACGATTACCCAAACTAAAGGCTATTTTACGCTATGGGGTTGGCTACGATAACATAGATATTGCAGCCGCGCAGCGTAAAGGTGTGCGCGTGGCCAATGTTCAATCGTATGCGAATAATTCTGTGTCTGACCATGCGCTTGCTTTATTGCTTGGGTGCTCACGGCTTCTACCTTTGGGTCAGCGCTCGCTAAAAACAGATTTTGGGAAACCACCATCCAAAGATATTGTAGAATTGGCAGACAAGACTCTGGGAATTATCGGTTTAGGGAGAATTGGAGGAACATTATGCCGGAAAGCACACCCCCTTTTCGGGCGGATCCTGGCAGCCGATCCTTACATACCTGCAGAACGATTCAGCCAACTCGGGGCTTCACCGTGCGACTTGCAAGCACTCCTGCATGAAAGCGACGCCATATCAGTGCATTGTAACTTGACTCAAGAAACCCACCACCTGATTGATGGCAAGGCGTTTTCCATGATGGCAAGGCGACCGATCCTGGTCAATACAGCTCGCGGTCCTATCATCGAAGAAGGGGCATTACTTGAAGCTTTGCAGCAGGGTATTGTTCATAGTGCCGGTTTGGATGTGTATTCCGAAGAACCCCCGGACGATGAAAAAAACCCTTTGCTTTCTCATCCTCGCGTTATTGCAACCGGACATTACGCCTGGTATTCAATCAGATCAAGTGAAATACTCCAGATCCGGGCAGCCAGTAATCTCCTTGCGTTGCTTCGT
>BS_KBA_SWE02_21mDRAFT_10000910_pt1 | contig 11158 bp, 10 predicted proteins | sample BalSeasSWE02_21m_FD_9196 | JGI IMG/M metagenome (IMG submission 9196)
TGGCAAAGCCATCGAAAACATCCTCAAAGCCAGGGCAAAAACCAGACATCTGGAATCAACCGGGAAAAGTCAGGCCCAAAAAATACTACAAAATACGTTACCCGAAATCAAACAACGGCAGCTTTCAGAATATGCAGACCTGCTTGAGAAGGATAAAAACAATGAAACCAAACCATTTGACAATGATCAGAGACCATCTGAAACAGCTAAAACTTCTGAGAATGGAGCGCCGGCTCGATGAGGTGCTAAGCTGGGCTGAAAAACAGAACCAGCCCATATTGCCGGTTCTAAATCGTCTTTTTGAGATCGAAGCCACGGATCTGATAAGCCGGCGCATCGAGCGACGAATCAATGAATCCAAACTTCCAGAACGAAAGCTTCTTTCAGATTTCGACTTTGTTTTTCAAACCGGNATCGATAAAAAACAGATCATGGGGCTTGCCACTCTGGATTTTGTCAGACGAAAAGAGGGGATCATTCTGGCTGGCAACTCAGGAACCGGCAATTATGTAAAGCTTTTACTTATGTAAAGTATCAGGCGTAATCCGCTACTGATTCCCACCTTTGAATGCTATTACTTTCCATAATACTTCTTATAAAAACTACTATCGAAGGAGGAGATTATGGAAAAAACAACCATTCAGGAACTGAGCACATCTGTGATCGCAGAATTACAACGGCTCGGATATGCTGCCCAAACCATTGCATTCTATCGCAGAACCTACCAAAAACTTACTCGTTATGCAGAGGCATTTAATTGAAGAAGGGTTGGAACTTACCGGGCTGAAGACCAAACGGGAACTGGTGAATTTTGCTTTGAGAGAACTCTTAACCCGGAAAAAGAGAAAGGCTATTTTAGCGCTTGATGGTAAGCTCCACTGGGAAGGAAATCTGGCAGAGATGAGGGAAGATCGCTTTGAAGATATTGGTTGATACATCTGTGTGGATTGATTTTTTTAACGGCATTTCAAGTCCCTCGGAAAATGGTACTGGGGCGCGAGACCTTCTTTGCTCCTGTTTATCCGGGTTAGGTCACCGTTTCCAGGGAATGCTGCCTTTTTGGGCTTCGAGGAATCTTCGGAGAACGAGCTTTCTGGGAAACCCCGGGTCCATAAGGTAACTGCCGCTGTTTTTCAGAAAATCGTCCACAAGGCTTTGAAAGTTCTTGTCCTTGTCTTTTTCATGAATAAACTTTCTTTCCCGAACCACCTCGAAAAGCACGGTATGGCCCAAGGCTTCGATCCGTTCAGCAACACTGAATTTCTGGAGGTCTTCTGCTGTAAACATCTCTTCTTCAATGCGTATTTCCGCCCTGAAAAGGATCTTCAACTCCCAGATATCTTTTGTAATATTGCTGGATAAATCGTGAATTTCAAGCAGATTGTCCCCTGCAATGGGGATCTTCTTTATCAGTTTTTCCATATGTCCTATTCCTTTAACCGTAAACCGGTAACTGTAAACCGTGAACGGATGTTATGCACTTAAAGCATTTTCAGAAGTCTTTGATGGATATTGTCAAAGCCGCCATTGGACATGATCAATAGGACATCTCCCCGCTTTGCCGTGTTTGCAATGGCTTCCAGCAGACTGTTGGTGTTTTCAAAATAAAAAGCCTTCAGTTTTCTTTCCTGGAGATCGCTCACGAGCCGGCGGGATGAAAACCGTTCGGTTTCGGGAATTTTTCCCATGAGGGGTGGTTCCGGGATCATGATGATATGGGCCATATCAAATGAGCGGGCATAGGTTTTCTGAAAGATGTTGCGTCTGCTGGAATTGGACCTGGGCTCAAACACGGCCATCAATCGTCGATCTTTGTATTTTTCCCTCACCGCCTGGATGGTTTCTTTTACGGCCGTGGGATGATGGGCAAAATCGTCCAGGATGAGGATGCCGTTTTTCTCTCCCACAATCTCCTGTCTTCTTTTGACGCCCCTGAAGGTTTTCGCGGATTCTACAAGCCGATCGGGCGGGATGCCGAGGACATGGGCCAGAACGGTCGTAGAAAGGAGGTTGCAGATGTTATGTCGGCCGTAAACAGGTGTTTCCAGGGTAAGGTGTTTTCTGCTGCCCTTCATGATGGTTACTCTTGTGGATTTCTCATCCACAACCAGGTCAACCGGCCTCCAGCGATTTTTACTGGAAAGTCCGTAGGTCTCCACCCTGCACCTGGCCATTTTTATTTCAGATGCGGTGGTTTTGTCATCCCCGTTGGCAATAAGCACGCCTTCGGGCGGGATGATCCCGATCAGTTTTCTGAAACTCTGCACCACATGATCCAGGTCCCGGTAGATATCTGCGTGATCAAATTCTATGCCTGTAAGGATGGTTGCCCATGGTGCGTAATGGAGGAATTTTGGGCCCTTATCGAAGAATGCCGTATCGTATTCATCTCCCTCTATGACGAAATACCGGCCGATTCCTGACTTGAAATTTTTTTTGAAATTCAGTGGGATGCCGCCTATCATGAATCCCGGGTCCATCCCGGCCGTTTCCAGTGTCCATGCTGCCATGGAGGCGGTGGTTGTCTTTCCGTGTGTTCCGCTGATCACGATGGATCGCTTGTCTTCCAGGGCAAAGCGGCCGATGGCCTGGGGAAAGGACAGGTAAGGGAGCCGCAGATGCTCTAATTCCATCGCTTCCGGATTCTCTCTGGTGACCACATTCCCCACGATAACCAGATCCGGGGCGGGGTGAAGATGCCCGGGCAGGTACCCTTCAAGGACCGGAATTTCAAGGGAGTGGAGCAGATCGCTCATGGGAGGGTAAATGTTTTTGTCGGATCCGGTTACTTCATATCCTTTTGTTTTGAGCATTCCGGCAAGGGAAGCCATGCCGGTGCCGCAAATACCGATCAGGTGGATATGACGAAGATTTTCAGGTGCGTAATTCAGGGAGGAAGAAAGCCCTCCCGGGGTTGGATGACCTTTAGATTCAGGCAATGTTTCCATGACCTCGCAGTGGACAATTTCGATTGAAGGAAAATTTATGAAAAAATACTTGATGTTCTTTTTCTGATTGATTATAATCTAAGATTCTTAAAATTTCCAGATTAAAGGAGTTCTCCCATGTCGAGAGTATGTGATATTTGTGGCAAGAAACCTGTCGTAGGGTACAGTGTAAGCCATGCCCATAACAAAACCAAAAAACGCTGGTACCCCAATCTTCAAAGCGTGAAATGTATCAGAGATGGACAGACGGTCAGAATTCGGGCATGCACAGGGTGCATAAAATCCGGACACGTTGTAAAACCAACGAGAATCATTGCCCAGGCAACCTAAGCGCCGTTCCGTTTTTATCCAACGTTCACGAGACAACCTCTTTTTTGTCGGTCCATGCCCATGGGCCGGCAAAAAAGGAACCATTTGGTTCCTTATCCCTTAGATGGAATCCTGTCACAAAAAACAAGCAAATCTTTGCGCCTTTGCGCGAGACCTTTTTTGATTCCGGCTATGTCGCATTAGATCCTCTCGACGATTAACACACTTCTTACCTTTTTCAAGGCGACCATGATTTCCTGAAGTTGACGGTAGCTTTCCACTTCAATGGTAAACACGGCAATCCCCTTGTTGTCTGCGGTGGTTTTGGCTTCAGCATGGATGATATTGGCATCTTTCTGGCTGATGACCATGCTGACGTCTGCCAGCATTCCTTTCCTTTCCACGCTGATGACTTTTAATTTGGCGCCATAAGCGTCTTTATTGGAAGCGTCCCAGGTGACATCCACAAGGAGATCGGAGTCGACATTTTTCAGTTGAGCGCATATATTGCGGTGGATCGTAATTCCTCTCCCCCTGGTGATAAATCCCACAACTTTTTCCCCGGGCAGGGGGTTACAGCAGTTGGCAAAACTGACCAGCATGTCGCTCATCCCATCAACCCTGATGCCGTGGTCTTTTTTAGGCCGTTTCAGCCGGCTGACCACTTTGCCCACAAGGCTCTGGGGTTTTTCCTTTTCGATCCCTAATCTGGGTTTGAGCCTCGTGATTACCTGTCTTGCTGAAATCTTGCCGAAGCCTATCTGGGCGACCAGTTCTTCGGTGGATTGAAAGGAAAGCTCCGCGGCGACCTGCACCACATATTCGTTTTTCAACAGGTTTGTGATGGGTATGTGTTCCTGTTGAAGAGCCTTCTCCAGGATGCTTTTGCCTAAGTTTATGCTGTCTGTTTTCTCTCCGGTCTTCATCCAATGCCTGATCCTGGTCTTTGCCTTACTCGTGGTAACGAAGTCAAGCCAGTCTTTGCTTGGATGTTGTTTCGGAGAGGTGATGATTTCAATGATGTTTCCCGTTTCCAGTTTGCAGCGGATGGGGACCATCTTTCCGTTGATTTTGGCCCCCATGCATTTTCCTCCCACCTCCGAGTGTATGCTGTATGCAAAGTCCACTACCGTGGCGCCTTTTGGAAAAGCCTTGACCTCGCCATTCGGCGTGAATACATAGACCTCATCGGGAAAAAGATCCATTTTCACCGTGTCTAAGAATTCCAAAGGGTCCTGCAGGTCCTTCTGCCAGCCCAAAAGCTGCTTCAGCCATTCGAACTGTGATTCGTCGGTCTTACCGGCGCCGCGCCCTTCCTTGTATCTCCAGTGGGCTGCAATACCGGATTCGGCGACCAGGTTCATATCCCAGGTCCTGATCTGAACTTCCATCCTTTCTCCAAAAGGTCCGATTACGGTGGTATGCAGGGATTGATACATATTGGCCTTGGGAACGGAGATATAGTCCTTGAATCTTTTCTGAACAGGTTTCCAGATGGAGTGGATATGCCCCAACACCTCGTAGCATTCTTTGATGGAATGCACGATGACCCTGAAGGCGATAACGTCGTAGACCTGGCTCACATTCAGGTCCTGATCAACCATCTTCCTGTAAATACTGTAAGAATTCTTCTGCCTTCCCGTGATAGTCGCCTGAATGCCCACCTCGGTCAGCTTTTCGGAGACTCGCTGTTTTACTTCTTTTATGAATGTATCGATTTCATTTTTTCTCTGGGAAGTCTCGTTTTTGATCCTTGTGTAGATTTCCGGTTCCAGATAGTAGAGGCAGAGATCTTCCAGCCCCGATTTGATCCAGTGGATACCCATTCTTCCGGCCAGGGGGGCATAGATATCCAGTGTCTCAGTGGCAATAAGCTTCTGTTTTCTTTCCGACTGGAAACCAAGGGTCCTCATATTGTGGAGCCTGTCTGCCAGTTTGACCAGGATCACCCGGATGTCGTTGGACATGGCTAAGATCATCTTCCTCACATTTTCAGCCTGCCTTAATTCGCGATTCTTGAAATGGATCTTGCTGATCTTGGTGACCCCGTCCACGATATTGGCCGTTTCTTCTCCGAAGAGTTCAGTAACCTCCTTTAGGTCGGCGGGCGTATCCTCTATGACGTCGTGCAGAAGCCCTGCTGCGATGCAGACAACATCCATTTTCAGCTGTGTGAGAATATAGGCCGCTTCCAGGAGATGGGAAAGATAGGGCTCTCCGGAAAGTCGGATCTGTCCCTGATGTACCTTGGCGGAATAGACATAGGCCTTTTCAATGAGCTCTATATCCGCCTTTGGATGGTATTCAAGTACTTTGGAGGTGATGTCAGTTAAGCGAATCATAAGTTGGTTATCGGTTCTCCGAAAGATGCCAGGGATTTTATCTTTTCCTGCAGATGCAGGACGACTTCCTCAATGGGGATCAGGGCGCTTTCCGTCTCGGCCCTTTCCTTCACCTCAACGGTCCCGGTCTTGACTCCTCTGGATCCTACGGTTATCCGCACAGGGATGCCTAACAGGTCCGCGTCTTTGAATTTCACCCCCGCCCGTTCATCCCGGTCGTCCAGAAGGACATCCAGGCCTAATTCGGAGAGATCATTGTAAATTTTTTCGGCCGTTTCCGCCACAGCTGCATCATGCATCTGCAGGGGGAGAATCGTTACCTCAAAGGGCGCTATGGGAACCGGGAATACGATGCCGTTCTCATCGTTGTTCTGTTCGATGGCGGCTGCCACGATTCTTCCCACACCGATTCCGTAGCAGCCCATGATAATCGGTTGTTCTTTCCCCTCTTCATTCAAAAAAACCGCATTGAGCGCCAGGCTGTATTTGGTTCCCAGTTTGAAGATGTGCCCCACTTCAATGCCCCTTCCGAACGTAATATCTCCGCCGCACCTGGGGCATTTATCATGGGGCAGGATGGTCCGGAGATCTCCGAAAAGTTCAATCCGGAAATCCCTATTGATTTCTACCTGTTTCAAATGCAGATCTTTCCTGTTCCCTCCGGTTACAAAATCGTGCATTCCCTTCAGTGCATTGTCCGCAACAATCCTGATTTTCAGCCCTACCGGTCCGGCGAATCCCACCGGCGCCCCGGTGATTTCCCGAACAACCGATTCGGGGGCCATTTCAACGGTCTGTGCGCCAAGAAGGGTCTTCAGTTTTGCCTCGTTCAGCTCATGGTCCCCCCGGATGAGAACAGCCACTTTTTCCTTTCCATCCACGAGCAAAAGGAGTGTTTTCATTAGACGGTCTGCTGTGATATGAAGAAACCCGATGACTTCTTCCACTGTTTTCATATCCGGAGTTTCCACTTCTTCCAGCGGACCCATTTCCCCATGGCGGTCGGCCTCGGGGGTCTTTTCTTCATAAAGTACTTCAGCCCTCTCCAGATTGGCAGCGTAGCTGCATTTGGTGCAATTGATGATTTGATCTTCGCCTGTTTCCGCCAACACCATGAATTCGTGGGAATAGTTTCCTCCTATGCTTCCGGTGTCCGCCTCAACGGCCCTGAATTTAAGCCCGCATCTTTCAAATATCCTGGTGTAGGCCTCAAACATCTTCTGGTAGCTGGCGTTGGCGCTGTTTCCATCCACATCGAAACTGTAGGCGTCCTTCATGATGAATTCCCGGCCTCGCATGAGCCCGAATCTCGGCCGTATTTCATCCCTGAACTTGGTCTGGATCTGATAGAAGTTGATCGGCATCTGTTTGTAGGAATGGATTTCCTTTCTCACAAGATCGGTGATGACCTCTTCATGGGTTGGTCCCATGCAGGCATCCCGGTTATGCCGGTCTTTAAATCGCAGCAGCTCTTTTCCATAGTAATCCCATCTGCCGGACTCCTGCCACAATTCGGCCGGTTGCACAGCGGGCATGAGGATTTCCACGGCTCCGGCGCGATTCATCTCTTCCCGGACAATCTTTTCCACCTTTTTTATAGACCTGAGACCGGTGGGGAGGTAGGTGTAGATACCTGAAGTCAGCTTTCTGATCATTCCTGCGCGGACCATCAACTGGTGACTGATCACTTCAGCGTCTGACGGCACTTCTTTTTGTGTAGGGATGAAATAGTTTGAAAAACGCATAATTAGTTGTTTGTCTCCTTTCCATTCTGAACGAGATCCATCACTTCGGCAATCAGCGCTTCTGCCAGTTCATTTTCCGGGATCTTTCTCACCACATTTCCTTTCTTGAATAAAATTCCCTGCCCCCTTGCCCCCGCGATGCCCACATCCGCTTCTCTTGCTTCGCCGGGTCCGTTTACGACACAGCCCATAATGGCCACCTTGGGAGATGACGTCAACCCTGAGAGGGCTGTCTCTACTTTTTCAACCAGTGAAAACAGGTCTATTTCGCATCGGCCGCAAGTGGGGCACGATATGATTTCAGGCCCTCTCGATCTCAATTCAAGTGACCGCAATATCTCATAGGCGACCTTGATTTCTTCCACAGGATCCCTGGTGAGCGAGACGCGAAAGGTGTCTCCAATGCCATGGGCGAGAAGGTATCCGATTCCTATGGCGCTCTTCACCGTTCCTGAAATCAGGGTGCCAGCCTCTGTAACCCCCAAGTGCAGGGGATAAGACACGCGTTCGCTCAGCAGTTCATAGGCTTCAATGGTGTTTCGTACACTGGAGGATTTGAGGGATATTTTGATCAGGTTATAATCCAGGCTTTCCAGATATCCCACGTGTTCCATGGCGCTTTCCACCATGGCCTCCGGAGTGGGCCCTCCGAATTTTTTCAAGAGATCTTTGTGAACGGATCCGGAATTGACGCCGATCCTGATGGGGACCTCTCTATTGCGGGCAAGATCGACCACTTTTTTTACGGCTTCGTGGCTTCCGATATTTCCGGGATTAATCCTCAACCCGTCCGCTCCGGCCTCAAGAACTCCGAGAGCGAGACGGTGGTCAAAATGGATGTCCGCAATCAACGGGGTTTTTACTTTGGTCTTGATTTCCCGAAAGGCCTCAACGGCTTCCCGGTCGAGAATGGCTAATCGGACGATTTCGCATCCCGCCTCCGCCAGTCTTTCAATCTGATGAACGGTTGCGGGAATATCTCTCGTATCGGTATTCGTCATGGATTGAACGGCGATTGGTGCGCCGCCGCCGATGGGGATGTCTCCCACATGAATCCGGATGGTCTCTTTTCGCTTTTTTTGTAATGGCATTTATTTCCTTAATACAAAAACATCGGTTTTCCACTCACATGCATGACTTTGGGGCGATATTCCCCCACGTCGTACAGTTCCCGTACATCCACCCGTTTTTGTCCAGTGGTGATGATGCTGAGCGGAATATCGGTATAGGTCCCCCGGTTGAGGGCCACAAGCCTGCCAAAAGTATCTTTCAGAAACAGATCTATGGCCATGTTCGCGTAATTGACGGCCACCATCAGGTCCAGGGAATCGGGGGCCCCGCTTCTCATCAGGTAGGAAAGCCTCTGGTTTAGCACATCCTCACCGGTGAGTTTTTTCAGGATTTCCCCGGTTTCCTCCCCTATGCCCCCCAATCTCCGATGACCGTAGGCATCCGATTCTCCGGTCATGAGCATGTCGCTTCCGGTCATTTTCGCACCTTCGGATATGGTAATCATCACATAGTTTTTCGGGTTGGCCTTTTTGTCTTTCATGATCAGTTTGGCCAGTTTTTCCGGGTCGAACGGGACTTCGGAAATAATAGCCCGGTCCACACCTGCCAAGTAAGCGGAGATCAGGGATGTCTCGCCGCAATAGCGACCGAAGAGTTCTATGACCGCAATTCTTTCGTGGGAGCCGGCACAAGTCCTGAGTGCGTGAATGAAGCCGACTCCCCTGGTGATGGCCGTTGAAAATCCGATACAGTAGTCTGTGCCGAACACATCGTTATCCATTGTTTTGGGGATGGCGATCACGGGAAATCCTTCTTTGTGCAAACGCTCGGCAAAACTCAGGGTATCATCTCCGCCGATGGGGATCACCGCGTCAATCTGCAATTTTTCAAGGTTTTTGATACAGTGACTGGTGAAATCGTGCTGGTCTTCTCCTTCTGAAAAGGCGCTTTTGAGAAAATCAGGAGCTGCTTTTTTTTTGACGGCGCTGGGATTGGTTCGCGACGTGTGCAGATAGGTTCCGCCATCTCTGTCAATGGTCCTGACCTCCGGAGGCGTAAGTTCCTGAATGCAGCCTTTTTCCGATTTCTTGTCATCGGGATTATACTCCAGCAACCCCGCCCATCCCCTTCGTATGCCGATAGTTTTGATTCCTTCGCTTGCGGCACGGTAAACAACGGTTTTTATGCAAGGATTGAGACCGGGGACGTCGCCGCCCCCGGTCAGAACGGCAATCACCGGTTTTTTCTTGGTTCCTGCTTTCATGGCCATCCTCCTGATATTATTTTAGGCAGAATGAAGATATTTGTAACAGAATAGAATAGAAAAATGGAGCAACCCTGTCAAGATGATTCCGAAGCGCGATAGTATATCTGTGCCGCATCACAAAAGACTTCTCTGATCAGGATGCGGGTGAAAGAAAATATTCCCTCCAGGATCTGACCCGGTCGGCTGTTTCCCGGGATACTGGTTCTGAACGTAGGGATACCGGTTTGAGGCACGTCTCCAGAAATCCGTTGAGTCCGTCCGTGAGAACGGTTACGTTGTTAAAACCCATTCGGAACAATTCATCCCGAGCCTGGGCCGGGTGCATCATGCCGTTGGAATACAGGACGATCATGCCGGTTCCTCCGTTCTCCGCTACGAAGGCAGGCAGATCAGACAGTTGCACATTCAGGGCGTCTTTGATGTGAAAAACCCGGTATTCCGATTCCGGCCGTATATCCACCACCGTTACCGTGGAGTCTCGGTGCAAAAGCCGGTCCGCCAGTTCTTCGGGATTCATGTGGTCCGGCGCCGATGAAACGTTCTCTTCGGACTCCGCGACAGCGGGGCTGGAGGAAGCCTGGGTTTCCAGGTCCTGGGTAGAGATCAGGGGCAGGCAGGCCGCAATAATAATCAGGAGGAGGCAGAAGGCCTTGAGGAACGGACTGTTGAAATAAGCACCGCCTTTTTCGGGGTCTTTCGCCTTTTCCACGTATTCCGCCCCCCAGAAACAAAGAACGGCCATGGCGGTAAAGAGCAGGAGAAAGCTGTTTTCAGATATCCCCAGGGTTCTGTAAATGAAAGCAAGGCCCGGTTCATCAAAGCTTGCCTGGGTGCTCAGGCCCCAGGTATAGAGGGGTTCGATCACCGGATAGAGTTCATTAAACAGGATGCTTCCCAGAACGGCCCCTGCCAGGAAAACCAGGGCATCCACTTTTCCCGAGGCGAGTCCTACCATTGCCGTCCCCGGACACCAGCCGCTTATGGCGAATCCGAACCCGAAAAGGAGACCGCCCACTACGAAGGCGCCATAATAGGTTTTCAGGGTATGGATCTGCGTGGGGATATCCAGCAAACCCAGGGAAGAGAAAAAAGCCAGGCCCAGCATGGCCACGATCAGCGCCGAAAACATGACCTTGAGAACGGCCATGTCTGTAAAATAGAAAATGCCGCTGATTCTTCGTGAACTGCCGAACCCGGCCCGTTCCAGGGCCAGGCCGAAAAAAAAGCCGATTACCAGGGAGGCAAAAAAGGCCTCCCCGCTGTCCAGTGCGTCAAGTCCGTAGTATGTATTCATCAGTCCCACTGCCTCCTGACAAAATAGGCAGCCATGTACCCCCCAGCGAAGAGACAGGCCATGAAAACCAGGCTGCCGGTAAGCATGAGGGCGCTCCCCGAGAGTGCCTGTCCGGAGGTACACCCTTGAGCCAGACGGGCCGCAAAACCTGAAAGAATACCCCCGGCAAGGGCAAGGCTTAACCTCAGGGTCCCCGACGCTGTTTTGCCTTTTTCAATGCCAAAGCAAACCCGCCGGGACAG
>BS_KBA_SWE02_21mDRAFT_10000911_pt1 | contig 11124 bp, 9 predicted proteins | sample BalSeasSWE02_21m_FD_9196 | JGI IMG/M metagenome (IMG submission 9196)
TGTTGCGCCGCTACCTGCGCCTGAAAAACCCGCCGCGAAACCGGCGGNCGTGTTCAATCTCAGCCTGCCGCAAGCGGACGCAGCGCCGCAACAAACGGCGAAACCCGGATTGTTTAATCTCAGCTTGCCGCAAACCGACACTCGGCCCAAAGCGGCGAAATTAGACCTGGCAGGTTTGACAAACCTGTCAGGTCTGCCTGAACAAACGCCAGTGCAGAAAAAAACGCAGCGGGAACTTCAGGGGATTCTGGCAGACTTGTTAAAGGTCTCTGCCGATGAGCTTGATCCAACAACAGAAATTGGTGAATTTGGCTTGGATTCGATTGTGGTGACGGAATATATTGGTCGCATCAACCGCCTGTATATGCTGAACGTAATGCCGCTGGCTTTGCTGGATTCCCCCACGCTCCAGGCTTTTGCCGCATATTTATGCCAAGCTTACCCCGACGCCCTGGCGCAATACTATGACTAACTCACCTTACGCATCAAAACTAAAATAAGGTGTATATTATTGTGTATTATTAGCCCATTTTACTCCTTGACTTTTCAATTAAGTTGAGGAATAATATCTTTGAAGCTCACCTTACGCATCCAAACTAAAATAAGGTGTATATTAAGATTTATATTATTAATCTATAATCACACTTTACGCACCGTTGTAGTTGTAGTTGTAGGTTGGAGTGAGCATCGCGAACTCCAACAATGGCCATGAAATTGGAATAAAATGGTTGGAGTTCGCTAACGCTCACTCCAACCTACCAAATTTCCAAAGAAATTGGATGAAATGGTTGGAGTTCGCTAACGCTCACTCCAACCTACCAAATTTCCAAAGTGCGTAAGGTGAGTTAATAACATATAATAAACACCTTATTTTAGTTAGGATGCGTAAGGTGAGTATGTAAATAACTTAACTTCTCACCTTACGCACCACCCCTAGCCCCTCCTGGCTAAGGCGGGGAATCTCCCCTGCGAGTTAGGAGGTGCTTACTCCCCTCCTTACCAAGGAGGGGTTGGGGGTGGTCATGCGTAAGGTGAGTTAACTTTATATGTCTTATACCACCTTATTTTAGTTAGGATGCGTAAAGTGAGTGACTAAGCCAATTGTCTTGATGTTTTCCGGCCAGGGGTCGCAGTATTACCTGATGGGGAAACAACTGTACGAACAGCATCCGGGGTTCCGGCGCTGGATGGAACACTGCGATGCCATCGCCGCGCCGTTGTTGCGCCACAGCCTATTGCAGGCGATTTATCAACCATTTGATAAAAATCAGGACTTTGACCGCCTACTGTACACCAATCCGGCGCTATTGTGTATTCAATACAGCTTGAGCCGCGTGTTGCAGGAGATGGGCATTCAGCCGAATTATTTGATTGGTTACAGCCTGGGCGAAATCGCCGCAGCGGTGGTGGCCGGCGGCTTGGCGTTGGCAGACGGCATCCGCTTGAGCATTGACCTGGCGGCGTTGCTGGAGCAAGCCTCGCCGTTGGCCGGTATGGTGGCGGTTTTTGAATCGCCGGAGATACTTGCGCACTCTCCTGAGCTGTTCCAAAAAGTCTGGCTGACCGGGCGGAATTTCTCAAAAAACTTTGTTGTCACCGGCCTGCCGGAAGACATTGCGCAAGTTAAACACGGCTTAAGCCAGCGCAAAATCCTCTGCCAAGTGCTGCCGGTCAAATCCGCGTTTCACACGCCATTGCTTGATCCGCTGCAAGGCCGCATTCGGCAGCTTGTGCAAGGCATGCAGTTGACTCCTTTGAGTCTCCCCGTCTGGTCGTCGGTCAACGGCCAGTGGAAAGCACACATGGACGCGGAAGACCTGTGGCGCATCATCCGCCAACCGGTCGATTTTGCCGGTAGCATTCAATCTTTGCTGAAGCAAGGCGAGTATGTGTTTGTGGATGCGGGTCCCAGCGGCACGCTGGCGGCGTTTGTCAAATACAGCTTGCCCGCAGGCTCGCGCTCGCGCGTTCTGCAAACTCTCAACCGTTTCGGCAAGGACTTGGAATCTTTACAAAAACTCAGCCAGGACTCAACCACCTGGCACTAAGGAGCGCAGTGGCATGAAAGCCTATATTTTCCCAGGACAAGGCTCACAAAAAAAAGGCATGGGCGCAGACCTGTTTGGCGCTTACCCGGACGTGATTGCAACGGCGGATGAGATGTTGAGTTACCGCATTGAGACCCTGTGCCTGCAAGACCCGGACAATCTGCTGAACCAAACCGACTATACCCAGCCCGCGCTGTATGTCGTCAATGCCCTGGCCTGGCTGAAAACCATGGAAGAACAGGGCGCGCCGGATTTTACCGCCGGGCACAGCCTGGGCGAATACAACGCTTTGTTTGCCGCCGGCGCGTTTGATTTCGCCACCGGCTTAAAACTGGTACAAGAACGCGGGCGTTTGATGGCGCAGGCCAAAGCCGGCGGCATGGCAGCGGTGATCGGCGCGGAGGCAGACCAGATCATGCAATTGCTAGAAAAAAGCGGTTTTCAGCGCATCAGTATTGCCAATTACAACACGCCGGCGCAGATCGTCATCTCCGGCGTAGCAGAAGAGATTGACCAGGTGGCGGCGGTGTTTAGGGCGGCGGGCCTCACCTACGTCCCGCTCAATGTCAGCGGCGCGTTTCATACCCGTTTGATGGCAGATGCCGCGCAAACCTTCGCCGATGGTCTGCGGGGAATTGAGTTCAATGCGCTCAACTTCCCGGTAATTGCCAATGTCACCGCGCGGCCTTATGCCGGCCACGCCGAGATTGGCCAGTTGTTGCGCCGGCAAATCGTCTCGCCGGTGCGTTGGACCGAAAGCATTGCCTATTTGTTATTACAGGGCGACATGAGCTTTACCGAAGTAGGGCCGGGGAATGTGTTAACCAAAATGGTCGCAGCGATAGACAAAGCTGCCGCCACCACGCCGCCGCCTGCATTTATTTTGCAGTTGCAAGACACCTTGCAAGCAGAAAAAACCGCACAGGCCGCGCCAGCACCCGTCGCTAGCGCGCCAGCGGCAAACCCCAGCCTTAACATCAGCGCCGCCAGCCTGGGCCATCCGGCGTTCAAGCAGTTATACGGCCTGCGCTACGCCTATCTCTCCGGCGCAATGGTGTATGGCATTGCCTCCACTGATCTGGTGATCGCAATGGGCAAGGCCGGCATGATGGGCTTTTTTGGCACTGGCGGGTTAAGCGTATCGGCCATAGAACAGGCCATCATCGCTATTAAACACGCGCTGGGCGATGCACCTTACGGCATGAATCTGCTACATGCGCCGGATAATCCGGCATACGAAGACGCGCTGGTTGATCTTTACCTGCGGCACGGCATCACCCGCATCGAAGCGTCGGCCTTCATGCAAATCACCCCGGCGCTGGTCAGATACCGCCTTACCGGCCTCTACCGCGCCGCCGGTGGCAGCATTGCCACGCGGCATCTCATCATGGCCAAGTTGTCGCGCCCGGAAGTCGCCACTGCCTTTCTCAGCCCCGCGCCGCCACACATGATTCAGCGCCTGCGCGAAACCGGGCACCTCACCGCCGAACAAGCGGCGCTGGCAGAACAGTTTCCGATGGCCGATGCCCTGTGCATCGAAGCCGATTCCGGCGGGCATACCGATCAGGGCGTGGCTTACGCGCTGATGCCCGTCATGCTAAAATTGCGTAGCAATCTGGCAACGCAGCATGGCTACCAAACAACCGTGTTCATCGGCGCGGCCGGCGGCATCGGCACCCCCGAAGCGGCGGCAGCGGCCTTTATCCTGGGCGCGGATTTTATTCTGACTGGTTCAATTAACCAATGCACCGTCGAAGCCGCCACCAGCGATTTAGTCAAAGATATGCTGGCGCAGATCAACGTGCAAGACACCGATTACGCCCCTGCCGGCGATATGTTTGAATTGGGCGCGAAAGTCCAAGTCTTGCGCAAAGGCGTGTTTTTTCCGGCGCGCGCCAATAAGTTGTATGAGTTGTACAAGCAATACAATTCATTGGAAGAAATCGACCCTAAAACCAAAGAACAACTGGAAAAACTCTATTTCAAAAAAACCTTTGGCGCCATTTATCAAGACACCAAAACCTATTGGCAACAGCGCGGCGAAACCGAACAGATCAGCAAGGCCGAAAAAAACCCCAAACACAAAATGGCGCTAATTTTCCGCTGGTATTTCGGTTTCAGCAACCAAGCCGCACTCAGCGGCAATGCAACGGAGAAAGTCAACTTTCAAGTGCATACCGGCCCGGCGCTGGGTGCGTTTAACCAATGGGTCAAAGGCAGTGAATTGGAAGACTGGCGGCAACGGCATGTAGATGCCATTGGCCTGAAATTGATGCAGGAAACAGCGGCACTATTGAGACAACGACTTATCTCTTTATTCAACGCCCACACATAAAGAATAACGACAATGGAACAAAAAAGATTTACCGATAAAGTGGTTCTCGTCACCGGTAGCACCTCGGGTTTAGGGCGGGAAAGCGCTATCGCCTTTGCCAGCGAAGGCGCGCAGGTGATCGTTTGCGGACGGCGGGAACAACACGGCCTAGAAACCCTGGACCTGATTAAAGCCTTTAACGGCAACGCGATTTTCTTGCAATGTGACATTTCAGACAGCCAAGAGGTCGAACATTTATTTGCAGAAATCCACCGCAGATATGGTAAGCTTGATGTGGCGTGCAACAACGCTGCAATTCCTGATTCTCCACAAGTTGTTCCAACCCACCAATATCCGGCAGAAGATTGGGATGCCATTTATTTCACCAATTTGAAAGGCACCTGGCAGTGCATGAAATATGAGATTGAAAGTATGTTAAACACCGGCGGCGGCGCAATTGTCAATATTGCCTCGGTGTTTGCCTATTGCGGCTCAGAAGGCCGCTCCGGCTACATTGCCAGCAGCCACGGCATTATCGGTTTAACTAAAACTGCCGCGCTGGAATATGCGGCCAACCACATCCGCATCAATTGCATCTGCCCTGGCGGCATTGCCTCCGACCCCAATGATCCCTTGGCCGAAGACTATGTCAAAGAATATGCGCCGTTGCTGCCTATGAAACGCTTAGGTGCGCCGATTGAAATGGCCATGCCAGTGTTATTTTTATGTTCAGAAGACGCATCTTTCATCACCGGTGTGGTTTTGCCGGTTGATGGCGGCTGGTCAGCAGGCTGAAACCCAACCCATAAGTACTGAAGCAAAAATTCGGTGGTATTTTCCCTCACCCCCGGCCCCTCTCCCAGAGGGCGAGGGGCGAAAGAAAATACGGGAAAATTTATGCTTCAGTACTTATCACCAGGACACAAGGAAAAACGCATGACCAATAAACTATCCGCAGAAGCCTATTTCGATGAGTTAGCGTCGGAATATGAAGATGAAGGTGTTGATAGCGCTCTACAAACCAGCCATTTGGTGGAAGCAAAAAAGATTTTTGCGAAATATCAAATCAAAGAAGGCACCATTTTAGATTTGGCCTGCGGCACCGGCTTGCTCTCTCAAGTGCTGGAAGGACACTTTCAGTTCACCGGTATGGATATTTCTGAAAGAATGCTGGACTCTGCCGCGCAACGGGGTTATCAAACCATCCATCAACCATTGGAAGCCGGATTATCTGAAATTGCTGATCAATCCTATGATTTTGTCGTTTGTCTAACCGCCCTGCTCTGTATTGAAAACATTCAGCCGGTGCTGAATGACATGAAAAGAATTGCCAGAACAGGTGTTTTATTTACCATGGAAGAAATCACCGCAGAATTTCTTGCAGAATTTCCCGCGCCCGCCTATAACCATACGCACCTGCGCTTCCCGGAGGCCAAAGAAGAGTATCGCGTGTTTGGCTGGACCACTCCAAAAGGATTGGATATGTATATACGGATGATTTTGATCGAAACTGAACACCAGGAACATCACTAATGCCACTATCAGAACAGGACACGCAAGCAGTTCAAGCCACCTACGAGCAACTGATGCAGTGTATGCTAAAACTGGATTGGGCTGGCTTTGTAGAAATGTGTACTGACGACATGATTCATATCATCCCTGACGGCCATCTGTTTCAATCCAAAAACAAAGCCTTGCTCTATCAACGGCTCACTGAATTGATGGGCAAAGTTGAAGCATTCGAGATGGAGTATTCTATCCACACACTCGACGGCGATGGCAACTGCGCCTATGTCTTGACACCCAACAAGGATATCCTCAAATTCGCCGGTAGTTCAGAAACCTTGGTTCTGGATAATTGCCAGACCTTATCCATACTCGAAAAACAACCCGACCAGACCTGGAAACTGAAATTACAAATGTGCGTTGTTCCACCCTCACCCAATGAAGCGCATTGACCAAACTTCAGTCAACCACCTGTCACAAACTTTATTTCTACAAGAGTGTCTAATCGTATTGTTAGAACTATTCTTGGTGGGCGTTGGAGGTGCTTCCAGTATTGCAACCGATGTCGCACAAATTATCTTTATGGACGGTTCGTTGCACCGCTTACCAACTATGTTGCAATTATCAGATGAATTTGAGCAAACCATGAATGAAAATCTGTTGACAACCGTCGTGCCAGGCGCTATTAATATTGCCGGTATTTACCTATTACACACAGGCATTGCAGTCAGCGTTGGAATTTATTATTTAGGCACCCTAGCAGGGTTTGGCAATACCTTGCATCCGTTGCTTAAATACCAAGATGAAAACCTGTCGCAACCTGTAACTCAACCCATATTAAAAACATAATGTAACAATGGGTGTCTTGTTTCAACGCGCTGCGTCAAAACAATCGATGCCAAACCTGACTGACTTAACCACTCACCTTACGCATAACCACCCCCAACCCCTCCTTGGTAAGGAGGGGGGTGGAGCCTGCCAACTTAATTGGCGCATACTCCCCTCCTTAACAAGGAGGGGTTGGGGGTGGTTGAATTAACTGTGCGTAAGGTGAGTTAACCATACTCTAGTCATTTCTCTTGACCCATTAAGGTAGACACCGTGACGGAACAACTGCATCACACTCCTGGCGAGTTATATACCAATCTGATAAACCCGAATTTCGGGCGTGTTTTAAACTCTATTGATATGCTCGTAGCCTTTGAGAGCGGACAGGGTGAATATTTGTTTTATACCAAGAACGGGAAAACCGTTCAGTGCCTGGATTTCCTGACCAATTTCGGGCCAGATTTATTTGGTATCAATAATGAAAGATTAGTCACCGTAGCAAAAAATTTCTTTGATGGTGCCCATGTCAACCTGTGCAATGCCGGTGTTCCGGCCTCCGCCGCGGTGCTGGCTGACAAATTAAACCGCATGACCAACGCGGCGGCTGGCGGCGGAGAATATGTCATTAAGTTTGCCAACTCTGGCGCAGAAGGCGTGGAAGTCGCTTTCAAAGTGGTCGAATTGTATAAATATAAACAAATAGACATGCTGGTGGAAAGCGCCAGAAGCAATATTCAACGAGCCAAACATGCAATCGCCGCAGGACACAGATTTTCAGAAGATTTTCTTCGCCGCGCCGTGCAATTGATCAATGAAAAACGTTTTGCGTTCATTGTTGAGCAACAACAGCTTGATATTTCCGCCTGTAGCGCCGATGACATTCTGGATTTCATTTACGCCGTTAATGAACATCTCCTGCTACGCACTGAACTGGCAACCATTGCGCTTGAAAAAGGTTTTCACGGGAAAACGCACGGCGCGTTGCGCGCAACGTACAAGAAAGAATACAGAAAACCTTATCTACGATATTTAAGTAAAACCGTCTTTGTTCCGCCGGATGATGTGCAAGCATTGTACGCTGCGTTTGCACAGCAAATGGAAATATATTATCAAATTAAATTCCAGGACCACCAATTACATTGGCAAGAAATCCCTTGGACAAAGGTGTCTTCAATCATTGTTGAACCGGTGATGGGGGAAGGCGGCGCGTATCAGTTAAGCCAACAGTTCTTGCAAGCCTGCCGCGACGTTGCCAATCAACATAAGATTGCTTTAATTCTCGATGAAATCCAATGTGGATTGGGGCGCACCGGGTATTTTCTAAGCACCGAATGGTCGGGGGTGAAAGGCGATCTGTATATTCTCAGCAAGCAGTTAGGCGGCGGCATTGCTAAAATCAGCGCCACGATGATAGAGTCTAAATATTATGATAAAGATGATGATATTCTCAACCATTCTTCGACATTTAATGAAGACGGTTTCAGCAGCCGGATTGCGCTGGAGGTTTTGAATATTTACGAAACTGACAGAATTCAGGAACGGGTTTTAGAAACCGGCGGCTATCTCAAAGCCCGCTTGGAAGCGTTGCAACGTGAATTCCCGCAAGCGATTGAAAAAGTCACCGGCATGGGATTGCTGCTGGGGATTTATATCGCGGATCAAAGCACGTCTTATTCGGTCTTCATTCGTTCCTTGTGGGAGATGGAAAGTCTTGGCGCCATCATCATCGCGCATTTGTTTAATGTATTTAATATTCGCTTGTTTGTCACGGTGTCGAATGACAGGCCGGTGATTCGCATGCAACCCTGCGCCTATATCAAAAAAGAACAGTGCGATCATGTAGTTTCAGCCATGCGGCATATCTGCTTGATTCTCAGCCGCGACAACGCATACGAATTAATGAAGTTCCTCACCGGCCACTTGACGCCTGCGCAACCGGATGACATCAAAGATTTCAGGCCGTTGCGCACCGCGCCTAAAGTGGATGTGGAACGCTACATTCAACAAGGCGGTAAAACCGCGTTTATGTTGCTGCATATTCTGGATTACACGCATCCCAAGAAATATCTGGATCATTCATTAGCACAATTTACGGACGCAGAATTGACGTATTTGATTGATAGATTTTACGGAGTTTCTGATGATGTGTATGTTGGTACACATGACGCGCTTAAAATCACCTCTACGACTGGCAGTGAAGTTGTTCTGGTGCCAGTTTATACCTTGGCCGGCCCGACCAAAATCAAAGATGCGTTACAACTTGCCAAAACCGGCGCGGATAACAATCGAGCCTTACGGTATTTGTTGCGCATCACAGAAACCGCTAAACAAGAAGTGATTGATTTAGGCGGCACCGCATTGGGTTATGGCGGTTATTGGTCAATTGTCGCGCAATACGGTTTGGGTTATCAGGATGAACGTATTTTTGTTTCAGCCTTTGAAGATGAAGGCCGTGTAAAACAAACCACGGGCAATGCACTCACCGCGCAGGTGACCGCGCTAGCGATTCGTGAAGCCATTGCCAAAGTGCGCGCCAAAGGCGAATCTGTCACGTTGGCCGCTATCGGCATTAATGGCAATATTTGTAATAGCGCTGCCTTAAGTTTGTTAAAAGATGTCGAGCGTATCATTGCTGTGGCCAGTTCTGCGGTATCTATTGAACGCGCCGGCATTGCGATTTGCCAGTATTTATTGAAAATGATTGTGCAAGACAAGACAATTAGCGGGGTTGCCAAGACGGTGCTGGCTATAGATTCGGCGCGCGGCAAATTGGAAAATCCAGTGTTCCGGCAAGCGGTGCAAGATGCTCTGGATAATGACGATCAAGCAAAAGCGCGTGAATTGAGCAAGGAATTATTGAATTGCCTGCGCAATGGCGCCGATTCACCGGTTATTTTGTCCGCTGATCCGAAATGGAGCGTCAAACAAGCGAATATTATCTTTGCTGCCACCAATGATCCCAATGTGCTAATTTTTAAAGAAGACTTTCCTGAAGAACAGGATAAAGACATTTATATTATTGATACATCCACGCCGCATAATGTGGATAAAAGTGTCAATGAATTGCCGCATGTGCATCGGCGTGGTGGTGGCTTGGTCACGACCCATTCAGGACAACAATTGATCTTCAAAGGCACAGATTTGCATGAGGCGGATGTGTTTGCCTGTATTGCAGAAACCCTGCTGGTTGCGGTTGATGAGGACGCAAAACCAACAGTGGGCGCGATTAGCGTAGAGAATTTGGAGGATATGGCGCGCGCGGGAGAGCGCTTTGGTTTCATTCTCTCTGAGAATGAGGGAAAAACTGAAATTTTTGCTGGTTAAGGGACCACCAATAAATGAATGGTCCATTTAATCCTTCACATTAGGGCAACCATAAGGGATTGCCCCTACCAAAATGGACCATCTATTTCTTGGTGGTCCCTAAGAGGAATTTATCATGAGTTTATCAGCACAAGACGTTTCAGCCATCAAGCAAGTTTACAGCACTATGATGCAGTGTTTTCTCAAGTCTGACTGGGCAGGCTATGCCTCCGCTTATACCGATGACGCGCTGTTTCTTACCCCGGAAGGTGATATCTTTCAAACCCATGGGCAGCAATCTTTAGCCGATTGGACTGCCAAACTGATGCAAGACTATGGGATTGAACAGGTGGAGGTGGTCGATGGAATAGAAAAGATTGAAGGCGATGGTGCGTGCGCCTATTTGTACACCTTAGAAACCCGCGAGAAAATCAAACTACGCGGTAGTGAAGAATTTCTGGAGTTTAAAGGCAATGGTGTATCAATCTTTACCAAACACACTGATGGACGTTGGAAAATTAAACTACAAACCTGGAGTAAAAACGCAGTTTCAACATGAGGTGACGATGATGTCTTTTTCTGAGAACAATCAAGCGGTGATACAAAATAGCATTGCGGCCTTGAATCAAGGCGATACCAGTGCGGTGACGCAAGCCATTGCCCAGGACTATCGCTATTATTCACCTTCTAACACGGCAACACCTTTGTCTGGAGAGGGCATGCTCGCGCAATTAAACGCAGCTTTGACAGCGTTTCCCGACCTCCGCTGGCAGGTTGAAGCCATGTATGCAACGGACGACTGGGTGATTAGCCGTTTTGTCATTCGCGGCACACACCAAGGCGATTTCATGGGAATCCCCGCCACCGGTAATCAAATTGAGTACAGTTCTATTGTGATCTGCCATTTCAAAGACGGCAAAATCATTGAAGAACGAGAGGAATTAAACTTACTGGGGTTTATGCAGCAATTAAACCTGGAATTACAGCCCAAACCACAGTAGCACCTCATCATCTTACTTAACTCACCTTACGCATAACCACCCCCAGCCCCTCCTTAGTAAGGAGGGGAGTATACGCCAATTGGGTTGGCAGGGACCACTCCCCTCCTTAACAAGGAGGGGCTGG
>BS_KBA_SWE02_21mDRAFT_10000912_pt1 | contig 11122 bp, 14 predicted proteins | sample BalSeasSWE02_21m_FD_9196 | JGI IMG/M metagenome (IMG submission 9196)
GCTTCAATTAGGTAAAAAGTTCCCTTAAAATAAGAAGTAATTACTTTTGCTTTTAATGCTGAAGCTTCAACAATTTTGATTTGATTTGGATACAGTAAAACTATTTTTTTAGATTTCGATTTTGGGTCAATTATATGACGTGGAATTTCATTAATTTCATTAAAAAATGAAGCAATATATTCGCTTTTGGGATAATTATATAAACTTTCAGGTGTATCTTTTGCAATTAATATTCCATCTCTAATTACCAATATTTCGTCGGCAAAAGAAAGCGCATCAGTAGTGTCATGTGTAGCTACAATACACAATATATTTTTAGATTTTAGATACTTGAATAAATCTCTACGTAGTTTATTTTTTCTGAAATTGTCTATATGGCTAAAAGGCTCGTCGAGCAATAAAACTTCAGGTTCTTTTGCGATTACTTTTGCTAAAGCAACGCGTTGTTTTTGACCGCCACTCAAATTTTTAACCTTCGTTTTTAAAAAGTCGCTCATATCAACAACTTCTAACAATTCTTTGATGCGTTGTTGCTTATTTGGATCTAAACTTGAGATGTTTTTACCTATATTTTCTTCAACAGTAATATAAGGCATTAAATCAAAATCCTGAGGCAAATATTTCATAAAATCCTCCCCGGGAATTAAGTAAAAATTAGGTCCTAATAACTTCTTATCATTCCAATAAACTGAACCTTTTTCAATATGAAGTAAACCATAAATAATTTCGAGTAAAGTGCTTTTTCCACAACCACTTTCACCAACAATTGCAATATAATCACCTTTGTTTGCAGAAAAACTAATGTTTTTTAAAACTTCTATTGAAGTATAACCAAATGATATGTTTGTAATTTTTAACACCTAATTTATTCGAAACCAATATGAAAAAGGGCATCACCCTGATTTACAACTGGGGCGTGATTGCTATTTAAAATATAACCTTCTTGCGTGCATTTAAAACTGCTTTCAAAATCTCCAAAAGGATCAGAAATACTACCTAATTTTACACCCTTTTCAACCTTTTGTCCAGCTCTAACATCTGATCTGTACATACCTGAATGTTTTGCTCTAATCCATTTCGAATTTGTAATAATAACTGGCTGAACTCCGTTTGTTTGCTTTGTAATTTTGGTTGAAAAATCTCTCAACCCTAATTCATGCATTACATTAATAGCACCTTGAATTCCAACTTTTGTAACTATTTTATCTAAATTAAGTGATTTTCCCCCTTCAAATAACAGCACTTTTTTACCCAGCTTAACCATTGTTTTTCTAAAAGTTTTTTCTTGACTTTTACTATAAACAATGTAAGGTGAACCAAAAACTTTAGCCAATTTTAAGGTTTCTTCATCACCTTGATCTATTCTAATTTGAGAATAATTAAAACGTTGCGCTGCGCCCGTATGATAATCGATGCAATAATCTACTGGTGGAATTATTTCATTTATTAAATGAAATGCAAATCGGCTTGCAAGAGATCCTGTATTTGAGCCTGGAAAAACCCTGTTTAAATCTCTGCCATCAGGAAATTCTCTACTCTGATTCAAAAAACCAAATACATTTAACAAAGGAATACAAATAACAGTTCCTCTTTCAGGCTTATTTAAGCCCTTAGTTACTATTTGACGTACAATTTCAACACCGTTGGTTTCATCACCGTGAATACCTCCAATTAACAATATACAAGGGCCTGGTTTTTTGCCGCGTTCAACAATTATAGGTACTTCAATTTTTGAGCGAGTGTTTAACCTCGCAAAGTCCATTTTAATTTGTACAGATTGACCTAATTCGATTTTTTGATTGAGGATTTTCATAGAAATTCAGATTTTAGTCTACATCTACATGTCTTTCTAAATAGTGAATAATTTTACCCGCAATATCAACACCTGTAGCAGATTCAATACCTTCTAAACCTGGCGAAGAATTTACTTCTAAAATAAGTGGTCCACGAGCAGATTGTAATAAATCAACCCCTGCAACACCTAATCCCATAACACGTGCAGCTTTTAATGCTGCGTTTTTTTCGTCAATTGATAGTTTTATGATTTCAGCTGTACCTCCTCTATGTAAGTTAGACCTGAACTCTCCTTCTTTTCCTTGTCTTTTCATGGCTCCAACTACTTCTCCATCAACAATAAATACACGAATATCAGCTCCTTTTGCTTCTTTGATAAACTCTTGTGCAATTACACGTGCTTTCAATCCGTTAAATGCTTCTAAAACCGATTCAGCCGCATTGTCGTTTTCAGCTAAAACAACTCCTAGGCCTTGCGTACCTTCTAATAACTTTATCACTAAAGGTGTGCCTCCAACACTGTCAATTACATCTCTAATGTTTTTAGAATAGTTGGTAAATACTGTTTTTGGTAAGCCTAATCCAGCTCTTGATAGTACTTGCAAACTTCTTAGTTTATCTCTAGATCGCATTAAAGCTTGAGATTCAACAGCTGTAAAAACCTTCATCATTTCAAATTGACGCACCACTGCGGTTCCGTAAAAAGTAACAGAAGCACCAATTCTTGGTATTACAGCATCAATATCAGTTAATAATTCATGTTTATACCTGATGGATGGCTTTTTTCTTTCAATAATAATGTCGCATTTTGAATGATCTACAACTATAATTTCATGGTTTCTTTGTTTCCCAGCTTCGACTAATCTTTTTGTAGAGTATAAGTTTGGATTTCGTGATAAAACAACGATTTTCATTTTTTTAAAATTTTGTAATTAGTTTATTTAATGATAAGTTTTTTTTTGAGGTATCTATGATAAATTTTCGTGAAAGAAACTTCCTACCCAATAATACTGGAAATCGCATAGAGCCTCTTTCCGTTAATGTTAATTCGATAGAACGAATTTTGTCAAAAATTAAAATATCGGTTTTTATTAGGTATCTTTTCTCAATAATTCCATTAGAACTTTTAACGTTTTTTTGCTTAAAATCAATAAATAATAACGGTTTTTGATGAAATTCTTGATGTTTTGGGTCTAAAAACAGACATTTTAAAATGTTCTTTTCAATTTCAATATGGTGACAATGAATACTTGAAGTATAAGCTCCAGAATCAACTTTTATGTCAATTCCAAACAAATTAAGATTTGGAAAATCGACAACATCGGTCCTTCCAATAAGTATTTTCAAGTTATTTTTCAAAGGCATTTAGAAAAATTATAAGTTCTGAACAAAAATTCAGTCTATTTTTATTTTCACAAAAATAGGTTATTATTATGAAATACCTATTTAAGTAATTTTTAGTTTAAAATAATTGATTATTAACAAGTTATATACATCAAAAAAGGAAGTGAATTCAAATTCGCTTCCTTTTTAATTTTTAAATATTTTAAAACCAATAAATTACTATTCTTGATTCTTGATAAAATCTTTAATTTTAACTTCTAATTCTTCTGCCAACTCTGGATTGTCTTGAATTAATGCTTTCACAGCATCACGACCTTGACCTAATTTGGTTTCGCCATAACTAAACCAAGAGCCACTTTTTTTAACAATTCCAAATTCAACACCTAAATCTAATATCTCACCCGTTTTAGAAATTCCTTTTCCGTACATAATATCAAATTCAGCAATAGCAAATGGTGGCGCCACTTTATTTTTTACCACTTTTACTTTTGTGCTGTTTCCTACTACCTTTTCACCATCTTTAATTTGTGCTTTTCTACGAATATCCAAACGAACTGATGCATAAAATTTTAATGCATTACCACCTGTTGTAGTTTCTGGATTTCCAAACATTACGCCTATTTTTTCACGTAACTGATTGATAAATATAACAGTACAATTTGTTTTATGAATGGTTCCTGTTAATTTTCTTAGTGCTTGTGACATTAAACGTGCGTGTAAACCCATTTTTGAGTCACCCATTTCACCTTCAATTTCACTTTTTGGAGTTAATGCCGCAACAGAATCTATTACAACAATATCTATAGCTCCTGAACTGATTAAATTATCGGCAATTTCCAATGCTTGCTCACCATAATCAGGTTGAGAAATGATTAAATTATCAATGTCTATTCCTAGATTTTGAGCATAAAAACGGTCAAAAGCATGTTCCGCATCAATAAATGCAGCAATACCACCAGCTTTTTGAGCTTCAGCAATAGCGTGTAAAGTTAAAGTTGTTTTACCCGATGATTCTGGTCCGTAAATTTCAATAACTCTACCACGTGGATATCCTCCAACGCCTAAAGCTAAATCTAATCCTAATGAACCTGTTGAAATTGCCTCAATATCTGAAATTGCAACATCACCCATTTTCATAACTGCTCCTTTTCCGTAGGTTTTATCTAATTTATCTAAAGTAAGTTGTAGTGCTTTTAATTTTGCTGCTTTTTCTTTGTCGTCTGCCATAGTCTTTAAAAATAAGTTAATTTATTAGTCGCTAAAATATAAAAAAGTATTGACTATATTTAGCGTTTAGATATAATTCTATTAACTGTTTTTGAAATGAAAAAAATATATATCGTTACCCTATTTTTTATTTTAATATTGAATGAAATGAGTGCACAAAACAACGTAATTTCAGCATTTTTACTGAAATGGGAAAATTCAAAAAATTACCTACTTGAAATTGCTGAATCAATGCCCGAAGAAAATTATACCTACAAACCAACAGAAAGGGAAATGAGCTTTCAGGAACAGTTGCTTCATATTAGAGCAAATATGGTTTGGTTAAGTTCAACATATTTTGTGGGTGAAAATTTTGTGAAATCAGAAAAAATTGATCCAAAAACAAAGACTGAAATTATAGAAGAATTGATTGTAGCTTTTGACAATGTAACCAACATTATTCAAAATGTTCCTTTAGAAGATTTAGCTACAGAAGTCGATTTTTTTGCAGGGCCAAAAAGTAAATTGCAAATATTAAACTTAATACAAGACCACGTAACGCATCATCGCGGACAAATAATTGTGTATTTAAACTTAAACAACATTATACCACCAAAATATAGTGGGTGGTAATTTTAAAATATTTTACTTATGAAAAAATCATCTTTATCAGAAAACTTAACATTCAACGAAACCAAACCTTCAATTTCAGTTTTATTTGAAACAGAAACCACCAAAGAAATTCGAGTTTTAATGCAAAAAAATCAGTTAATGAAAGAGCATAAAACATCTTTTCCTATTACTGTTGAAATTTTTGAAGGCGCTATAGATTTTGGTGTAAACGGAACTGTTTATTCTTTAGTAAAAGGCGATTTAGTTTCGCTTGAAGCGAGTGTTCCACATGACTTAGCTGCAAAAGCAGACAGNATTGTTCGCTTAACTTTATCTAAATTAGATGCTGNTGAACGTGTAATAAAGGTGAGTGAAAGTTAATTTTCTTTTTTATGGTTCAACTTTCTATTTGAAAAATTAAAAGTTGAACCATAATTAATTTAAATTATGGATTGGTAGACCATAAAGAAGCATTTGTAAGCATTGCACGTCGCGGTAATTGCAATCCTGCAACAATTAATTCTGCAAAATCTTCAGGCTGTAATACTTTTTCCACATTACCATCAGTAATTCCTAGATCCAAAGCCATATCGGTAGCAATAGTACTTGGTGTTAAAGTGTTGACTCTAATGTTATTTTTACGCACCTCTTTCATTAAAGATTGCGACATACCAATAACCGCAAATTTTGATGCTGAATATGCTGAAGTACTAGCATTACCACTTAAACCTGCTGTTGAAGAAACATTGATAATATCACCTTCATTTTTTTCGATTAAATACGGTAGTACTTCTTTTGTTACATAATACATCCCTAAAACGTTGGTTTTAATAATGTCTTCCCAAAGTGCTGGATCCATTTCATTTAAAGTGCCAAAAGCTGCAATTCCTGCATTGTTCACTAAAATATCTACAGTTCCTAAATTTGAAATTATATTTCTGATTCCGATTTTTACTTCATTATAGTTTCCAACATCAAAAACCTCATATGTTGCGTTTACGCCAAATGCTTTTAATTCTAAAACTGTTTCTTTTAAACTTTTTTCATTTCTACCAGTTATTGCTACATCAATTCCAAGTTTAGCAAATGCAAGTGCCGTTGCTTTTCCTAAACCTCTGCTTCCACCAGTAATAATTGCTTTTTTACCTTTTAATTCCATTTTTATTTATTTTATATTGAAGCGACTTTTAATTTATCACTTTTTTTCTATTCAATTTAAATATTTGTGAAGCAAAGTTAATGTTTAAGTTTTGAAGACAATTCAGTTACTCCACTAATAATTTNTGACGNNTTNNATTCCCCATAAGTCAAATTCTAATGTGTATTTCATAAATTATTAAACTATTTCAGACGACTCACCATAGCCTCAATCCATATTGGAGCGAAAGGTGAGGTACAACCTTTAGAAGTGGGATAATCTTTATAAATTCCTAAAGTATTGCCAATAGAAATAGCTCTTTCACGTAAGTTTGGATTGTGGATTCCAATTTCTGCTAGTACAAAATTCATTGTCCATTGAATTAATGGATGCGCATTTCCCATTTCAGATTCTAAACGATCTAAAAGTACTGGTAAATCGAGGCCTTCAGGATTTTTAACAACTCTTTGAGCTGTAAGATTCCAACCTGCACCAGCAGCCATTGGATTGTTAGATTTTAGCCATTCAATTCTAAGTTCTTCTTTGTTAGGAAATTGTTTAATAACATACGTATTTAACCAATCTGCTATTTGTGTAAAAGTTACAGATTTTACCAATTGATCTAGTTTATTATTAGAAAGTAATTTAGGGTCAATTAGTAAGATTGCCAATAACCGAGCTTCAACATTTTCTGTTTCCCACAGTTCTAAAGCTAAGGTATGATTGGTTTTTATCTTTTTTGATAATGCTTTAATTTCTCCCAAACGAACACCAAACTGGTTATCGCTAGCACCATTTATTTTGTTTTGGGCAAACATTTTTTCGTTTCCAAGCGCTTTTAGTTGCGAAAGTGTTTCTTTTACAGTCATGGTATTAATTTTAAGAAATTATTGGAGTAATTTAAGTATTATAAGCTCAATAATTGTATTGAAATCTGATGCGTTTTTTACTTCAATTTGAATGGTACTACCTTCAGCATATTTTTTTGCATTGGCTAATTCATCTTTAATAAATTGAGGGATTTTATTGTTTTCAAAAACCAATTTTGAAGCTTTTTCTCCAAATGTAAATGCAACTTTAAAATAACCCTGACAAGGAACTACGAATAAAACATTTCTTTTTTGTTGAATAATTTTAAAATCCATCCAGATTTTTGATTGTAAAATTTCCATTCTGGTTTTACATTTCCATAACTAGTTTCAATAAAATTACAAATACAATCAAAAAAGTTTTTTGTTTCTAAAAGATCTGCTTCCAACATTTTATTGGTTGGTGTAATTAATTTATCTTTATAAATATTGGCAGACATTTAATCAATATTTAAAGTAGTTTATGTATTTGAGCGTATTGCAATAAAATGATGGTTTTTGCATCGCAAATTTCACCAGTTAAAATCATTGTTAAAGCAGTTTCAAAATCGAGTTCTAATACTTCAATTTCTTCGGTTTCATCTTCTAAACCACCACCATTGCTTATTTTCATTTCATCATTATATTCAGCAATAAAATAGTGTATTTTTTCAGTAACTGCGCCTGGAGTAGAATAGATTTCAAACAGTTTTGTTGGATTGTGAATTTTATAACCAGTTTCTTCTTCAGCTTCTTTTTTTATACAAGTTAAAGGATCATCTGCATCTAACAAACCTGCACAAACTTCAATCATCATGCCGTCTTCATTTTCATTCAAATAACTTGGCATTCTAAATTGTTTGGTAAGAATTACTGTTTTTTTTGTTGGGTTGTACAACAAAATTGCTGCGCCATCACCTCTATCATAACTTTCTCTGCTTTGACTTTGCCATTCGCCATTTTTAAGTTGATAATCAAAATTTACTTTATTGAGTTGGTACCAATTGTTTGAAAGATTTTCAACACTTTTTATTTTTACTTTTTTATTCTTCATTTAGTTGCTTTTTAGCATAGCAATATGCGGAATATTGTCTTCTAAATACACTTCACTTATTTGATGAAATTCATGAACTTCATAAAAATTTTGAAGGTATTGTTGTGCTGAAATTTTTATAATAGTTTCATTAAAACATGCTTTAATTGCTTCAATTGAATGTTCCATAATTATATGTCCATATCTAAATTTTCGTTGATTTTTAGCAACTACGACTCTACCAATACTAGCTTCATTAAAATAATCTCCAGATTTAAAAATTCTTGTATAAGCAATTAATTTTTCATCTTTATACCCTAAAATATGTATTGCTTTTTGATCTTTATAATCTATATCCTGATACACACAATCTTGTTCAACAACAAAAACTTCGCTTCGTAATTGTAAAATGGCATACAATTCAATTGTAGAAAGTTCAGAAAAAGATTTTATAATAATTTGTAACATATTAATCTTGAATTATAATTTCTTTACTATCAGACCTATTATATTCAGGTTGTAAATTACAATGTTGTATATGGAATTTATCTAAGAGTATTTTTTCAACCTGTTCACAAACTCTATCAAAATCTGAAAGTTTTATATCTTCTTTAAATTCAATGTGAGCTTCAAAATGACAATCGTGATCATTTAATTGCCATATATGAACATGGTGAATATTTTTAATAGCTTCAACCTTTAAAACTTCATTTGCCACATCATCAATTACAATATGTTTTGGAGCAAATAACATTAAAATTTTAGTAGAAGTTATTAAGATATCCCAACTTAAAAACATTAAATAAATTGAAATAAGCAATGTTAAAACGGCATCAATCCAATAAAATTGATAATATTTCATTAATAAACCACCTACTAAAACAGCTACTGAAGTAAGCATATCTGTTAATAAATGTAAATATGCCGATTTCATATTCAGGTTATGATTGGCATCTTTTTTTAATAACAATACACTAAAACCATTAGCTAAAATTCCTAAAATAGCAAGCCAAATAACTAAATTCGAGTTAATTTCCTGTGGTGAATTAAAACGTTTAACAGCTTCAATTCCTAAAAATATTGCGATAACAATTAATGATGCTGCATTGATAAAAGCTGCAATAATTTCGGCTCGTTTGTACCCAAAAGTATATTGTTTTGTCTGTTTTTTATTGTTTGATAACAAATTAGCAACATAACTTATAATTAAAGAAATTACATCAGAAAAATTATGAACTGCATCTGAAATCAAAGCTAAACTCCCTGAAATAAAACCACCTATTAATTGAGCTATTGTAATAATTATATTTAGTATAATAGAAATTAATAAATTTTTTCCTGAAAGCTTAGTATGGTTATGTGAGTGATTTTGACTCATTTTTTTAAATAAAAATGTATAATTGAAAATTAATTAACAACAACCTGTAGGAATTTTATCAATTCTTGTTTGATGACGTCCGCCTTCAAATTCAGTGTTTAAGAATATTTCTACAAAACCCAATGCTTGCTGTAACGATACAAAACGTGCTGGAATTGCTAATACATTTGCATTGTTATGTAGCCTTATTAATTCAACAATTTCATTATTCCAAACTAAACCAGCTCTAATTCCTTTATGTTTATTAGCTGTCATTTGTGCTCCATTACCGCTTCCACAAATAATAATTCCATAAATTGCCTCACCACTTTCAACAGCATTTGCAACAGGATGAATAGCATCTGCATAATCCATGCTATCATTTGTATTGGTTCCAAAGTTTAATACTTTAATACCTTTACTTTCTAATAATTTTATAATTTCGAATTTATATTCAGTTCCAGCGTGATCATTACCAATTGCAATTGTCATATATTTTAGTGTTTGTTAATAACTATAAAGTGCAAAAATACAAATTCAAGGTTATTAACAGTAAAAAAAGTAATTGTTAATACTTATTTTTAAAAAGTTGATTAACAAATACTTTACATTTAATTAACATTGTGAATAAGTTCATACTTAAAAAAGAAAACTATATTTTGATATTTCAATAGAAAAGATTAGTGCTAAAATCACAACTAAACAGCCTAATTTTTTTATAAGTTTTTAAGGTAAAGTTCTGAACAGTTTTTTGATAGGTTGTGAACAATGAAAAGTAAAAATGTTATACAAAAAATTGGTTAATTAAGGTTATTATGTAATTGTTTATAACGTATATAAGTTTCTTGATTTTAAAGTATTTAAAAATTAATAACCTGTTCATATCTATTTATAAATGATATATCAAAATTTAAATTCATTAAGTTATTGTAGATATTAACACACTATCATAACACAAAAATATTTTTTAAAATTTTAAAATTCTTTTTTATAATTATTATAGTTGTTCATAACATTTATGAACTAATTTTAAGTTCTAAACTTTTTAGGTTTAATGAAAAAAAATACTCATTTTATACTAAAGAAAAATAAACTAATAATAATATATACCTTTTTTCATAATTTAATTTTTTACTTAGGTACAATAAAATTAATTGCTTTTGGAAGTATAGAAACTTTAAAATTACCTGAACCTATTAATTCTCCATCTGCCTGAATATAGGTTTCTTGTTTATCTAAAACTTTTATTTCTAATTCAGCTGTTTTATAATTTTCAACCAATTTATGATTTGTTATTTTTCCATTAAATAAATCAGGTATATTCCTTAAAATTTGAAATAAGTTAACAGTTTTAATAAATGAAATATCAAATAAACCATCTCGCGAATTAGGATTTTTAGTTAATTGCATTCCACCACCTGAAAAATTACAAATTCCAATCAATAACATCAGTGTTTTCTCTTTTAAAATAGTGTTATTAAAAGTTATTTCCAATCTTGGTTTTTTATAACTCGTTATACTAACTAATGCACCAGTTAAGTAGGCTAAAAAACCTAAATTTTTATATTTATTTACTTTATTTACAACGTAACCATCAAAACCAATACCTGCTAAATTATTAAAAAACACTTCTTTACCTGAATTTAAAATTTGAATTTTACCTATATCTTGTTTTATAGTATTTTCAGCTTTTATAGTTTGAATTGCTTCTTTATATATTTTTGAAATTTTATAGGTTTTAACCCAATCATTTCCAGTTCCAATAGGGATTATTCCAATTTTTATTTCAT
>BS_KBA_SWE02_21mDRAFT_10000913_pt1 | contig 11121 bp, 2 predicted proteins | sample BalSeasSWE02_21m_FD_9196 | JGI IMG/M metagenome (IMG submission 9196)
AAACTTCGAGCTGCCCAAAAACTTGAGGCAACAGAAGCCGCCATCACCGCGAGAAGCATCACTACTGCCGCCGCCGCCGCCGCCGACAATAGAACCCCTGCGTCTAACGCCACCGCCACGGCGAGCATTATTCCAACGACCATCACTGCTGATACCGACGTTGCTGTTTCTGCTGGCATTGATGAATTTGTTAGGAGTGTGACAGCATTCGCATCCGGCCAGCCTCGTGGATGTGGTGACGATTGTGAGGATCCAACTTGCGCCGACTCCTCAAATGCCTTCTCCTCCTACCCCACCCGCTCTGATCTGGATCTTGATACGAATCCTCAAGGGGATGACAGCACTGTCCAACTTGATGAGCAGGTGGCTTCTAACGAACCCATCGTCATCGAGAAGTGTGGAGATTTAGAGGACGGCCGCTGCAATGTCTGCCATACCCATTTTGGTTTCCATGATGATGGTACGACGAGCCGTAGAGGTCAAGACAAGTGCGTAAAGGTCAGCGACCCACGCTATCATGTATACGGCATATCAAGTTGGCGGCATGCAAACTGCTGGGATGCACGACACCCTTCCATTACAATATTATTTGATGGCAGCCAAGACGGCTCAATTATTCTGAGTCTTTTCGAAAATTCAGTCAATGCGCGTCCATCTTTGCTAGAAGGGTGGCAGGAACTAAACTGTGCAGATCGATGGATGGTGTTGCAGCGGATATTTTATCAGAACTTGAGCTCCTATTCTCCGTCGTTAGGGCACGTTGTTTGCTTTGTACCTTGCAAGAGCTGTCCGACATGCCAAAGTCCAATTCGATGTTCATGGTCCATCTTTGGATGCAATCAGCCAGCAATGCAAACTTTAGAATGCCCCGTGGATGGATGTACCAACCNAATACATCATATTTGCCAGATTGAATGGCAACAGAATACCAACTCGGAAGAATCTGCTACATTTTGTTGTGTTGATCATCATGCAGGAGCACGTGCACATCGCAGACAGTGGTCGAATCAAGTCCAAAATCGAAACCAAAGCGTACCTACAAGAACAACAGCACCACCGCCAAGAGGTCGTGCTAGACAACTCGTTCCACCATTGAACCGTAATGGGACACCTGGCAATACAGGTCGCGCTACTAGATCACCCCTACCAAGAGGTCGTTCTAGACAACGTCATACTTCAAACCATGATACTTTTGATCGAAATTCTGATTCACCTCCTCCAGTAGTAAACCGTAACAACTCATCCAATTCGCCACCTCCTCCTTCCCGTCGGCCTCGGACAAGGTCCCAAACAAATGGTCAATCCAATATTGCTAATCGAGTGCGCCAAAGAACTGGCCATGTACGAACAAGCAACCCTGATAGATTTGGTTAGTACATTGTGATATTGATATTCATTTTTGTCTACATATTATATATACATCTAATCTTCTAACCAAAGTCTTTTCATTATCTGTTATGCTTTCCAGACACGTCCAAATGCTGTAACTGCAAGCGAGTACAGTTTGACGATAATCCAGATTCATTATACTCTTTAGAATTCCAGGTCGTGAGTTCCAAAGATATTTCAAGATATGGCCACAAGTGCCAATTCCTCCGCCAACATTCTTCAGATCCTATCGACTATAATTTATGTGGCGAATGCTACAACTTCCTCTTTTGCAAGGAAAAGTCTTCCAAAAATACTTGGCCGGGCTTTCTCTGGAGACTTTTATCTGCAGGCCACAAACCTTCTTTTGGGTCATATTATTATTATCATGAAGTATACTCCGGTGAACATTTATGGCGGGCTATACCACTTACCATGAGAGCGTGGTGGCTTGATGCAGTGAGAAGTATCAATTACCACAGTGAATATCCCTACGCAAATTGTGATCTGACTACTCCACCATCCTTTTTTGAAGATCGATCCAAAGATTTGCATGAGTTTCAATGTGACCTTGATTCTGGTGACCAAGCTAGACTTGTCAAAGCATTGAATAATGAAAATGTGATGATGCCAAATGTTCTGTGTCCTTTTGGGTGCTCTGAATACTGCCGAAAGGCGCAATATGCTCATTGGGAACTCATACTACAGCGCTACCTGCCAAAAGTTGTGCTACCTTTGGGGCTGCCATTCTACAATAGATTCTTCTCGATGTCCCCGCATTATTTTCTTGAGGAGGAAGAATACCCTTCTCATTATTTGAACAAGAAATGGGTAGTGAAACCTTCCATCCTCATTACAGATGAAGGACCTCGAGTTCTTACATGCCTTCTACATGGCGGTGGTGATGATCATCTACGTCTTTACCCTCCACGTCAGCCCGACCACACCCTTCCTGCCAAGCAAGCTGACCAGATTAGCCATTGTGTATCTACTCCTCGAATTGCACGACCTACTGTTGCCAAGAAATATTGCACCACATACTCCATGGCATATCAAAGTGGCAATTTTGCTGGCCTGAGTTCCATGAATATTTCAACTCACAGTGATTTTAGCATCACATCTGAGCTATTGGCAACTCACGAAAGCCTATATCTTTATGGACGAAACGATCTTGTTCATCTGCTATCTCGAAAGCTTGAAGCTGGACAGATCGATGAAGAGTTGTTCAACAACCTAATGTATTCTTCTCAAAAACTGAAAGGATTGGTGGAAAAGTTCCGACAAGGAGCCACGTTTGTGCCAGTCGGCGATGTTATTCTCTTACATCTAGCTCAGTCACATGAAGATTACAATGAGGGTTTGATATCTGTCATCAACGATGAGAATGAGATTGTTGAGTGTAGAAGAGCATGGTCGAGAACAATTAATATTGTTCAAATGGAAGACATTGAGTGTTATGGCTTTCAGTTCCGATCAATTCCACGTTTTGCACCCACTGGAAAAGCAGGAATGATGTCTTGGGCACTGTGTTCAATCCTCTCTAGTGTGAAGGAATTATGGCAGGCAGTGGACACAAAACCAAATCCTTTCTCAGTCGATGGATGGGAAGCTTGGCTACTAACATACATCCAAACAAATGTCTTTTCTTTTGACAGCATACGGCTTGATAAACGTTCTCCATTCAAAAAAATATCTACAAAGAGTGAAATTATTGACAAAGTCAATCGCTTTGCCCCTGTCCCATCTAACGTCGGAGCTGATTTGTTGGAACCTGAAACGACATTTAAGTTCTCCATTGAGTTTATGCACAACCTATTCAATCCAACAGAACATCCTTCCATCTCAGTTAATCCTTCAGTTACTGACGCATTGACGCGTGAAGATTCTTACTACGATGACAAAGCCATCGTAATTGTAGTGGGTTCTGGTTTGCCGGACGAGGTTGGAAATGATGATTCTAATCATCCTGATAGGCTTGTTTTCGAAAATGGAGCATCATTTCAATTGCGTTCGGTTGTGTTATTGCGAGTAGATGATCAATTCTATGGCTATCGTGAGAATACACCACACAAGTTTGAAGCTATTCGATACTTACGCCACGGAGGTCATTATAAATGTTGGTGGAAGCAAGAGCGCTCTGATGATATTGTTACTCAATGCACCTCTAACATTGTTGATTCCATCAGATGTGATGAAAATGTTCATCAAGAATCTCATTTCTTACAGCATATTATGGTGTATGTTAAGGAACAATCGCCTAATATTGACCAGTGGAGGTTGCAGATTTTTCAAAGTCTTGGCGGAAAGGTTCATGTGCAGTGTGCGTGTAACAACTTCCCACTGGTCCCAACTAGAGCTTCAAAGGGAAAGAAGAACAAGTGCCACAAGTGTCACCGTCATGAGTCGTTTGTGTGTTGCAATCGAGATTGTCAACTTAGGATATGCAAACCATGTTACTCAAGCTTGCCTACTGACAGCATTACTACCCTCGACCCAAATCAACCTGTGGCTCAAGATCCGCAAAGTGATGATGATAGTGACCAAAATGATCCAGATTATGTAGATGATGGAGATGATGATGATGTAACTCTTGATTTCGATGATGATGTGGTTGACGGCATTGAGAATCTTGACGACGAAGATACTCTTGATGGTAGCGTCCCAAATTTGAACCCCCGATTTGATGATGATGATGATCAAGATGGTGCTTCCGTTGATATGTTCAATATGATGTTTGAAGAGGATATGTATGACCGCGATGGCCATAATTCTGAAGATGAAGAGTTTTTTGATTATAATAATAATGATAGAGGGGGAGATGCTGGTGCTGTGGGAGATGCTGTTGGAGATGCTGTTGGAGATGCTGTTAGAGATGACGTTGGAGATGCTGTTGGAGATGCTGTTGGCGATGATGGTAGTGACCCAAATGATCCAGATTATGTAGATGATGGAGATGACCTTGGAGATGTTGTTGGAGATGCTATTGGAGATGTTGTTGGAGATGATGTTGGAGATGATGGAGGTGATGATGATGCCTCCAACAACAGCAACAGAGATGGTTTGGAAAATTATTTGACATTTGTCAACATGGATCCGTCCCAAGAACAGACCGACGACAATATCAATTGTGACGATGCCTTTTTTACAACGCTGACTGGTGATACTCCTATCACAGTGGAACAAAATTCTCACTTCGATCGAGTTGAGGGACATGTGCTATACAATCAGGCGGCAGTTTGCACGACTCGGTTCGATAAGCGCATCTCAGGTACACAATGCCAACGCAATTTCATCCAGAGTCTTTGTGCAACAACACCCAATCAGACTTGTCCTCTTTTGAGTTTAGAGCAATGTTTATCACCTCGAGCATTTTGGTCAACAGCAACAGCAGATGGTTATGCCGTACTTGGTGCATTGCCCACGTGGGTATATACATCAAAATGTCATCCATTTGGGTTTGCAAAAATCTATGATATTGTTCGTACTCGAATCACAACACCAGGCTCACTGACCAGTACGTGTCCTCACTACTTGAGGTTTCAATACGATATTTTGGCCAATATAGCACTGAGCAAGGGCGACTCCAGGCAAATCCTCAAGCGAGGTTTCCAAGTTGATGCAAATAACCCAATAGGTATCTCAGTTCGCAACAACAACCAATCTTCACTCACAGAAAGTGTCGATAGTTATGAGATGGTCCGTGGGTTGGCAGCGTCACAAGAGTATACTAAGTGGGATTGGTTCATCACATTCACTGCAAACCACAGTGAAACTCCTGGCATTCAATTTCTTCATAATTGGAAGAGGTCAGAAAAGTGGACTTCTCGCATCCCTAACTATTCCACAATGTCATCTCATGGTAAAGATGAATTCAAATATGCCATGGAAGAGGCCTCGGGACCTATCATGTTACGCAATTGGATAGAAGTTAGAACACTGATTTTGCAGTGGCTCATGGAACACCTTACTTTTCTTGGGGCCGGTGGAACTCTCTTCTCTCGTGACGAGTATCAAAAAGAGTCTGGGAATTTATTTCATGAGCACTTGGTCTATGCAAACAAGAAGGCTAATTTGACTGCTGAGCAACAGCAGTTCCTTCTTGATATGCTACGCACATCAGTATTTGATGTGATCTTGCCAACGGAAGTTCAATCGTTGATTGATCGAGGTCTGCTTTCGTCCAAGAGTGACTACTACGACAAGATTGAGCTAGCTGGAAGAGTATTGCCACACTGCTGTAATGAGAGATGCAAGAGGAGGATCGCTCCTGGCGATGGACCTGAATGTTTCAAATGCCGTAAGCTCCATGCAGTCTTTGACTCACCTGATTGTTCAAGACATCAATTCATCAAAAATAAATTTGACTTCTCTCCAAGTTGCATAAAAGCCCTCAAGGAATGTGGTTTGTGTGAAGTTATTTCAGAATACGAAATGGAGTTCAAGCATGCGTACTTTTGCTCGACACGTCACATGGCTCCATGCAACATGAATGCTCGTTGCAATATGTCACCAGTCATTACGGAGTTGTTTCTATTATTTTTATCCATGGTCAATGCACAAGCCATAGGCGCCGCGAATGGTATTGCAAAGTACATTCTGAAGTATGTTGGAAAGTTTGACGAAGGCAACCGTGTATCAGCTTCAGCCAATGCCCACACTGGCGCAGTCAAAGTTGGCTCACAATTTCTTCATAATACCAAGATTACTTCATCTCGTATCAACGAAGATCTAGCACATAAGCAAAGTCGGGGAAGAAATCTTCCATTTTGCCGCGCCATACCCATGATGGAAATGTACCAACTCATGATTGGCGTAGGTGAACTTACTACAAACTTGACCTTCCTTCTAATTTCAACGCTTTCATTCGAGGTCCGTGCACGGAAGAAAGTTGTTCTGAATTCCAGGGGACGGGTGATTCGCCCCCGCAACAACAATGATGACGATGACGAGGATGGGGATGGGGAAAACAATAGGAGGAATGCAAGTACAGATGCTCATGTGGGTGGAGTTGCTGCAAAAAGGATTAGAGAAATGGAGGACCTTGCATTGCATCTCCGTCAGCATTTGACCCCAAACCAGGAGTTGACAGTACGTGATCATGAGCGAGTAGGGAAATCGAATTCACGGACATTTGACATGATTTCAGTGTTTGGGATGAGACCTCCAGAGCTAGTGTCTGTATTTGAGAATCCAAAGCATTATTTTCGTTACTGCTACATTTCAGATGACTGCTGTGATGAAGATGCTATAAAGCGAGGGCTCGATGATGATTTGAGTATCTGCTATTGGTTTGACTGTATTGGTCGCCGCGTTTATATTCGTCGCAACGCGTTAGAGGAAGTAGAGCAGTTAGTGAAAGACAACCTACGTGGCACAGCAACTCCCCAAAGCAACACAAACGGTGGAAATGACTCGGATGATGATAGTGATGAAGCTTTGATTCGATTCTTTGCCAATGATAATATGAATACCAACACCAACAACAATGAGGAGAACTTTCCAATCAACGAAACTATACTGAAAATGATTGAAGTGTTCAACGCTCCTGATGATACTTTGTCTGAAGCGGATATCCTCTGGAAATCAACTATTGATACACATTTCATCTATGATGATGGCCTTGATCTTCTTCCAGTTCCAGTCATGACAAATGTCCATCCAGCCAACACCCATCAATTCTTCATACATACTGTTTTGTCATTGGGCAAGTATGTCACAGAGATAGACGTACTCCAACACGCTAGCCCCCGTGTATGTCTACAAATGGCAAAGCTCATTGGATCAGAGGATGACGAGGCATCTCGGCAGAAATATGCAAATGATTTGTTACGAAGATACATCCTTGAACAGGTAGTGTACTACCCTAATTCTTTGCGTGCGACAGATGGCTTCATAGTCCAAGCAAGTAAAGTCTTTGAGGACATCATTCTACGCGATGAGTTCACAGCCAACGAGATCCCATTTTTGATGACGGATATGTTCGACAGTGCAGAAGCAAAACAAGCACAGTTTTGGAATGATATAAAAAGTTCTCAATTGACCTCGATTTATTTCACACTCCATGATATCCCAACCATTCCAACACGAGAAAATGCAGAATATGCAACACGATTCTCACCATTTGAATGGGATCCAGTTGCATCCATGGTTCAGTCAAATAGTCAAAATGAGGACTCATTCGAAGAGCAAAGGCTTGCAGTGCGTACAAATGCTTATAGCATTGACAAATATGCTGGCGTAGTACAGGGTAGTGGAACACTCACACACACCAAAAATGTCATTACTCATGGGGCACCGGGCACTGGAAAAACGTTTGTTGGCCAATATACTGTATTGTATGCTATTTCTCGTGGACTTCGTTGTATGTCTACGACACTTATGGGAGCTCGGGCAAATGCGATTGGTGGTATCCATCTCCACAAGTTTCTTTTTCTTCCTACTCAAGGAAACTGCTCTCATCCATACCGCTGCGCTCAACAGGCAATTGACAAGATAACGCGCAATAAACTTTTCCACCATGTGTTATTGACAGTGGATGTTATATTCCTTGACGAGGCTGGACAAGTATCAGCTGAACAGCTTGCCATAATTGACATCATTTTACGCAAGTTAAGGAATTCGAGGATGCCATTTGGTGGAGTTCTTATTCTTGGAACTATGGACCACACTCAGATTCAGCCTATCAATGCCCTTCCATTTTTGTTGTCATCTTTGATCCTGACGAGCTTCACTATGGTTGAATTGAAAGAATCCGTACGTGCTGCAGATGATCCATTGTTTCGGGAATTCCAAAACCTAACAAGGGAGAATCCATACATTCTACTCAGTAGCCCTGAGAAGAAAGCACGTTTTGAATGGTTGGTAGCAAACATCTTCACATTTGTTCAAGATTTCAACGATCCCAGGATAACAGCACAGATGGCACGCATGTTTGCTAGAAAGTCGAAGGTGAAATCTTCAACGGCATTGTACACTGAGTCGCTACTTTCAAGTCTTGAAGCTTCAAATGATACACAGTTTCACATACGTAATTCTGTGGACCATCAAGTGAGGAGTGGTACTGCGGGCGATTACACATCTGCTAGTGCCTCCACAGTCAAATCGCTGAATAATCACTTGAAAGAACCGCAGAAGTTAATATTTTATGAGTGGGGTCTTTACGAATGCACCACAAACAAGAGTGGTCAATACAATCAGTCTAATCTTGCGCTCCTAGTTGACCTGCCATCTCAAGAAGTACTGGACACCTTTAGCCCATTTCCTATTTGGATTGCACCACCAGGAACGCAGTACATTGATTTCTTGGACAATGAAGCAGATCGCCCAACCAAAGCTCAACTTGAAAGTTGGAATTGGAAGCAGGTGAGCATCGGCATTGCCCCAGAACGAAATGTAGTTGCACGTGGTGGCTTCCAAGCACGCCGCAAACAATATCCACTGAAACATGTTGGTGCCTTGACAATCAACAAATCTCAAGGGGAAACAATTCCAGCAGGCATTGCTGTTGAAATCTCATCGACTGATACCTGTCCGTGGGAAAAGGGGCAGATTGTAGTCTGTTTCAGTAGGACCAAAACTTCTGCTGCAATGATCATTGTAGGAGATGTAAGATTTGTGACACAAAAACTGTGGGAGCTGATTACCACAGCTAATCAATGGACACAAATGATGGAGAATATTTTAGATATGGTCACAATCAATTCGGACGGGAATCACGCAGCTCCTCACACACTTCATTATGCGCAGTATTTCCCCTTTCAACTTTGCGATGCAACCCTGCCGACAGATAGTACGGGTTACGTTTATTTGCTGGTTTCATATAGCAATCCCAATTTTACGTATATTGGACAGACACAGAACCTCTCACAGCGATTCAGACAACATCAGTCTGGACACGGTGCAGTCGGTACAGAAAGGGCGGAAGACCGGCCATTCTATGTAGCTGCTTACATAACTGGACTTATCCATTATAACACGACGAAACGCATGGCCTTAGAGAGTCAGTGGCAGCATTATCGAGATCAGTCGATTGGTAGAGGGGATGATGACGTGTTCTCGATCATTGATCAAGGCGAGCGCGTGGTCAGGGACCAAAATGCAAATGCAGTTGTCAATGGCAGTCCTGATCGTATCAATTTTGTGAGGATGGTTACTCGAAGACAATTATAATAAAGTAAATGTGATACCTAATATGATACGATTCTAGAAGTAATATTTATGATGGAAGTATTCAAAGCTGGCTAATGCATTATACACAACAGTACATTAGATCAAAAAGGAATCTGGCGGGTCTTTCTTTTGTTGCCGTTATTGTCCACGGACACAGGAACTAGAGCCAGCTCACACCCTTTTCAAAGGTAGGTTTGGAAGGAAGAAAGGAAGATAGGTAGACAGGATGGTAGGTAGGTAGATATGTAGGACATTTGGTAGGGCAACAGTGGCCACCGCTCAGACTGGCCAATATCCATCCAAGAGAATCACCATATGCGTCAGACTTATGCTTGCGCATTGGGATTGAGAGCAGTGAGGTCAACCTTGAATCCATCCATTCGAGGAATATTGAGGCTACCGGGATTCGTTGGCACAAGCCTTGTGAGGTGATGTGTGGCTGTGCCGGATTGTACCATTACTTGTGGAGCATTGTATGCTGCATCTTGATTGGCAGCCTGGTCTTGGATGCGACCGAGTTTGGACCATCCAATCAAAGTCCACCCACCAGATCTGTTGACTTCTTGCAACGTTTCGGCCAAACTATCTGCAACCATTTCGTCAATCCTATAATCCCTCAAATCGTGAGCACGATAGCAACGAGGAATTCCATCCCTGATCAAGAACTCAAGCGTCCAAGTTGCACTGCAGTAGTTCTTGATGATCATTTCTTCGCCGTTGGCCTGGAATGCTTTCACATCAATACAAAGAAGCGGTACAATAGTCCGACTATTCCCTCGCATGGTGTAACAGGCACACCAGTCTTTGACTTGACCGTCATTGCACATCCCTTGGAAATCACAGTGCCTCCCTGTGCATTTCGTTTCGTACCAATCATGCGAGGTGTACTCAACCATCATACCATTTAGAACAAATGCAGATATGTTCTCGGTTGGCCTTGGAGGTACCATGGGCAAGGTAATGTTGGAATGAATTGGAATCAATCCCCTGCTGTACTCAAATATTGGTGTCAAATCTGACATGTACTTCTGGATTCCTTTAGGAGTGCGCAGAACCACCCACTTGCCAGGACCTAGAATAAAGAATTGAATCGATCAAAGATGAAATGTTCAATTGTTACTAACGAAATCAAAAAGACACATCTTTTTTTGAGAACAAACCACTTACATATTGTTCCGTCATCACGGATCGATGGGTCATCCGTAAAGAGACCTTCACTATTACCCTTACCCTCTAAGATCACAAAGACATTATGTCCTTCCGAGGCAAGAGGATCAAACAATCTGTACATTCTTGTGTAGTGAGTACTGTTCGTGTTACCTCTTTGGCCATTGGGACCACCCCGTCCAGTGGTGAAACCCCGTTTGTCTTGGGATCTATTGACGGTGATGGTCAACAGCATTGCAACCATGATGTTCGAACGGTACGACGCGTTGGGGTTACTTGAGAGTGTTTCGATACTTATCATCTGATTGGCACTTCGTGTTGCCAAGAATTGTTGATATTCTGCATTTTTTGCAGCATTATTGAAATTCGGCCTCAAGTTCGAAGGCTCCAAAGTTACGTTGTCTTGAAACGGTGGAC
>BS_KBA_SWE02_21mDRAFT_10000914_pt1 | contig 11120 bp, 7 predicted proteins | sample BalSeasSWE02_21m_FD_9196 | JGI IMG/M metagenome (IMG submission 9196)
AACAATAATGTGATAAAATACATCTGGGACTTCTCCTATGGAGAAACACAAACATATAACTTTACTTACGAAAAATTATAACCCAAATGTATTTAGGAAGAACTGAAACAGAGCGTCTAATTATACGTGAACTTGCATTATCAGACATAAAAGATTGGGAAGCCTTTTTTGTGAATAATTCTTCTCTTGACTATTTAGGATTTGATGTAAACTTCGACAAGCATACCTTATCCAAAGAATGGATTGGAATTCAACTAGAACGCTATCAAAACAATAGATACGGTCATCAGGCTTTGATTGAAAAAACGACTGGGAAATTTATCGGACAATGTGGACTCCTAACCCAAACTTTTGAAGAAAATGAAATCATTGAAATAGGATACCATATCTTACCTGAATATTGGGGAAAAGGTTTTGCTCCAGAAGCCGCTAAAAAAATAAGAGACTTTGCCTTTAAGAATAAAATTGCCGATGAATTTTATTCAATTATAGATATTCGAAATCTAGCTTCCCAAAGGGTTGCCCAGAAAATCGGAATGAAAATTGAAAAACAAGCAAAATATTTCCACTTAGAAGTTTATCTCTATAAAATATCTCGCCAAGAATGGCTAAATTTAGCCACTTAAAAATAATACCCATGAAGCATTTATTACATCTCATCATTATTCTTCTCATTATTCAGAATACTGCAATAGCACAAAATGAAAACAAAGACATCATAAAAAGCATTTACGACAACGCTTTATCAACAAATCTGGCCTACAAACAATTGGGGCGTTTATGTAAAGAAGCTCCCGGTCGACTAATTGGTACACCCAATTCATTTGTGGCAGTTGAACTAATGAAAGATTATCTGGAAGCAATGGGGTTCGACAATGTATTTTTGCAAGAATTTTCTTCACCGGCCTGGATTTGTAATTCAGCTTCTGCAACAATGATGATTGACGGAAAAGCAATAGCCTTAAATATAGATGCATTAGGCCCATCAGGCTCAACACAAAAACAAGGAATCAGTGCTGAGATCATTGAGGTTATGAGTTTGGATGAAGTACGTGAACTGGGAAGAGAAAAAATTGAAGGCAAAATTGTTTTTTATAATCGCCCTATGAATACGACTTACTACAGCACATTCAAAGCCTATGGCGAAGCTGTTGATCAGCGTTATTGGGGACCTTCAGTAGCAAAAGAGTTTGGAGCCATTGCTTCCATCACCCGATCGGCCACAGCAGGCTTAAACGATTTCCCACATACGGGCAGTTGTAAAATGGAAGATAATAAAATCCCTGCCATTGCAATTTCAACCAATGATGCAGAAAAACTAAGCACAGCTTTAAAAGCCAATCCTCAATTAAAAGTAAATATCAAGGTAGATGCTGAAGACATTATCACAAACACTTACAATTTGATAGCCGATATAAAAGGCAGTGAAAAACCAGATGAATATATCGTAATTGGGGGGCATATTGATGCCTGGCATAATACCGAGGGTGCTCATGACGATGGCGTTGGCTGTTTACAATCAACGGAGGTATTGCGTATATTTAAATCACTTGGTATAAAAACCAAAAGAAGCATCCGTGTTATTTTATATATGGATGAGGAATTGTATCAATCGGGAGGAAACGCTTATGCGGCTTATTCAAGAGAAAATAATGTAAAAAATTATTTTGCCATGGAATCGGATGCGGGTGGGTTTAGCCCTCGTTTCATCACAACAGACGCTTCAGTTATAGCTCTTGCAAAAATGCAAAAATACCTTCCTCTTTTAAAAGCATACGGACTAGAAGAAATTATTGCTGGAGGTGGCGGTGTTGATATCGGACCTTTAAGAGAATTGGGTGTGCCGCTTTCCGGTTATCGTCCTGACTGGCAACGTTATTTCGACATGCACCACTGTGCCAACGATAGTTTTGATAAAATCAATTTCCGCGAAATGCAATTGGGTAGCGGAGCTATGGCTAGCTTCATTTATTTAGTGGATAAATTTGATTTGGTGGATGAATAAAAGGACATTGTGTTATCTAAATGCCCTTTTATTTAAACATACTTAATTTAAACTATTAAGTATTAAATTCATTGCCGTTGAATTAATCGCCTCTGTGATTTCTTCAATCATTTTAGTGACTTCTTTATCTTGGCTCATAACTGCCTTTTTCAATATATACGTTTTGTAATCCAAATCATGCCCTCCTACCAATGTAGCAAATACGCATCCAGATGCACTCAATCCACATAAGAACAAAGTATTAGTACCCGATTCTTTTAAAATTTTATCAAGATCCGTTTTATTAAAAGCATTCCCATAGGTTTTGTTAACAATAATCTCATTTTTTTCAACTGGAATCTTATCAATAAATTGGTAGCCCTCAGATCCAAGAGCTGAATAACGACTATCCACATGATAGACATAAATCACAGGATATCCCAATTGTTTAAAAGCCCCAATATAAGCATTGATATATTCAACTGGTGTATCAATGTCAGATTGATCCATCATACCAATAAATGCTTTCTGAACATCAATCACTAAAAGTGCGGGTTTAATAGCTTCGTCTGCTTCTGGTTCTTGAGCATTCACAGAAAATGAAATCCCGCTCATTAGGAGAGCAAAAAAGAATAAGTTAATTTTTTTCATTGCTTTGTTTTTTAAGGTTATTAGAACTCAAATTTAATAAATGAAGTTTTTTAATTTATTAATTAATCAAAATATTTTATAAGATTTCTTAATTAGATGCATAAGAATAGAAAAGCCCTAGCAATAAATATAGGTTTGATTTTTCTGTAATTGTGATTTAACTTTGAATATACTCAGAACAAAGAGATCAAGGAGTTTTTTTGATGATCCATAAAGTAAAACAATCAAGCTTTAGGAGGCGTTTGCTGAGGTCTATACGAAAATGTATTAAGGAAAAACAACAAATTAAGATAAGGATATAGAGTATGATTCAAATAAGTGTAACATTTCAAAACAAATATAGTATCTTGAAATATATAATATTTGTACATATAAATTCTAAACTCATCACAATGAAAATAAAAAAAGTCCTTTTTACCATTGCATTATTTCTAACAATCAGTCTTAATGCACAATTAAGTCAATCTCAAATTCAACAAATCGACAGTTTATTCATCGAATGGAATGCTCCCAATCATCCCGGTGGATCTGTAGGGATTATGCAAAATGGGAAGCTCGTTTTTTCAAAAGCCTATGGATTGGCAAGCTTGGATTATGAAGTGGCCAATACGCCCGAAACCAGATTTAATATCGCTTCCGTTTCCAAACAATTCACGGCCATGGGCATTGTTCTTCTTCACATAGAAGGCAAACTATCTATAGATGATAATATCCGCAAATACCTACCTGAGATGCCCGAATTTATGGATAAAATAACCATCCGTCATATGCTTCATCATACAAGCGGAATGCGGAGTTTACATGATCTTTTAGGACTGGCTGGATGGCGCAATGACGATATGCGAAGCAATGATGATTTGATGCGATTTATGGTTCTTCAAGAAGAATTAAATTTTGAGCCCGGCAGTGAATATATGTACTGCAACACAGGTTATATGTTTATGGCAACAATCATTGAGCGGGTAACAAAGGAGAAATTTGCGGATTGGATGAAGAAAACAATATTTGAACCACTCGGCATGAATAATACCTATGTGGAAGATAACTACCGCAATGTAGTCCCCAATAATGCGACTTCCTATTATAAAAACAGTAATGGAACTTATAATCGTGCCATTGATTATTGGAACTATGTAGGTTCAGGAAATATGCATTCCACCACCTATGATTTACTTATATGGTTAGAAAATTTCATCAATCCTAAAGCTGGCTGGGAGAAAGCCTTCAGAATGATGGAAACCAAAGATAAATTTAATGATGGAAGCGAAAACACCTATGCTTTTGGGGTTTTTGTGGATACATTTAAAGGACAAAAGAGAATTCAGCATGGAGGTTCAATCGGTGCTTATAGCTCCTTTATTTCAACTTTTCCTGAGCGAAAATTAAACATTGCCATTTTATGCAATTTTTCCAATTCAGTGGGNACAAAATCCAATCAAATTACAGATATCATTTTAGATAGCGAAGTACAGGAAAACGTTTCTACGGCTAGCACACCTCCTCCACCTCCATTGAAAACCATCAAACTAAGCAATCAGGACTTGGATAAATTCACAGACTCATACTGGAATTCAGAATCCAACTATATCCGTAAAATATATGTAAAAGATGATACGCTGCGTTATTTTCGTTCGGAGCAAGCCATCAGTCCATTGNTACCTATAGCTGAAAATGAGTTTCAGATGTTGGGAGTAGAAGCCAATTTGAAAGTAAAATTTGACAAAAACAAAGAAGACGAAAAGGAAATGCTTGTCACCATCAACGACAGTCCTCCCATCATTATGGAAGCCATCAATGATCCTATTAGCGATACCTTAAAACTTATGAAAGAATATGATGGTAAGTTTTACAGTCCTGAACTTCAAACTACTTATTTTATTTATACGAAGGATGGCCAATTAAAATACCATCACCCCCGTCATGGTGATTATTCATTAAGCATACTTAAAAAAGATGTATTGAGTGGCGAATATCCCTTAAATACACTGAAGATGATCAGAGATGACAAAGGTAAAATCTCGGGCTTTCGTGTGAGCAATAACAGAGTTCGGAATTTATGGTTTGAGAAACAATAAATAATCGTTTTAAATTCCCTGGATGATCATTTTTTCTTTATAATTTGACTTATATATTTATAATTTCTACAATAAAGCCANTTATAAAACTGTTTTAAATTTCATATTAAAATACACGTATATTATTTTGTTTGAGTGAAGAATTATATTTATTGACAGAGAAACATATCGGATATTTCAGATATTTGTTGTATAATTAGTGTATACATTTTAAATCTTTGTTTATAGAGCAGGATATATATGAAAACTCAAGCTGTCATTGAACTTATAGATAATTTAGAAAAACAGATTTCGAAACTAAACCAGATCGTCATAAGCCGCTTTAATAAAGTCTTAAGTGAACATGTTGAAAAATTTGAAGAAATTAAGATCAACCTACTTTCATTAGAAAGTCTAGAAGTAAAACACTTGAATAAGAAAGCTGGAATTGAACATATTTATGAATACCATCAAAAGAGTCTTGATATCTTATCTAGTATTTATAAAAAGCTTTCATCAGATTCCATCATTAACAGTATCAATACCGATCTAAAATATGAAATCGAATCATATATAAACGAGCTTCCAGATGTAGTGATTCTGGAATATGATGATTCTTATTCTGAACCATTAAACGAACAATCCAAACTAATTAATATTTTATGGAAAGTTGAAAAATTTAACTTTCGGATCAAAAAAAACATAAATACACTCAGGAATCAATCACGAAAGATTTTTAAAAAAGAATCGGAACCCATTCCTAAAAGGGTACATACACTTAACATTAGAAAACTGGTCGAGACATATGTATTCCCAAAATATTTTACTGTAATTGAAGATTATATTCAACAAAACAGAACACAGATCATAGGTCACTTTAAACAATTATATGATTGGGAATACGATATCATAAGCAATACTTATGTAATCAATAAAGACAATCCAATTAAAACGGCTAGCTGCAACATACTGATATCGAATGAATCATTATTTACATTCTTCGAAAAAAATAAAATAGAAATCAATCGTCAAATTAGACAATCCGGAACCTTGCGTTCGCTCCCCTTCCTATTAGAAAATAGCAGAAACAGAATCTTTAACAATTCTTTTGAAGGATTAGAAAAAGCAGATAAATTTTGGCAAAGTAGCTTTTTTGCTTTATTTGAGGATTGGCGTTTCCGGGAAAATTTATATAGCTATACCGCCTATGTGAAATCCGCCAACCTAAATATTGAAACGATTTATAACAAAAGGGTAAAATCATCGCTTTTGCCTGAAGTAGAAAAGCAAATTGCCTATACAAATACTATTTTAAAAAATCTTCCTGACCCCGATACTACGGATATGGAAACATTGAGAACTTTTCTCTTTTCGGAATTGTATAAACTTAAAAAAGGGGATAATACACATACGAAAAACTCCAAAACCTATGAAGCTGTCCAAGATATTTCAAAACTTCTTCAAAAGCTGGAAATTGAAATCATTGATAAATTAAGTGATTTTGAAGATAAAACAGGAGTTGTTAAAGATGCAGATTATAGCATTGGGGTAAAGTCCTCCGAAATTAAATATTTCTCGCCCAAAGAATTTATCGAATTTGAGTGCTTGCCTTCACTACGGGATAAAAACGCTCTCGTAAAAGCCGAATTGGGAGATAGCATAGAAAGCGTTTTAAATAAACTAACCGAATTTGATCAAATCATTGACTTCTATTTGGATTCGGCTATCGCTTTAACTGAAAAACAAGGCGTAACTGAAGCGCAAATCATCGATACGTTTAAAGATGGCTTGGAGCGATTATTAAATATCAATAATAAGATTTCAACTTTACTGAAAGACATATTAAAAAATAAGCTTATAGAAGTTTCAGTAAACACCAACAAATACATTGAGCGGGTCGAAAAACTATATGATAACGATAACATTTTAAGCATTTATAGTCAGCTGATAAAGTCTAAGGCTATAGTCGAATCCAAAAATAGACAACTAAAAATATCAGCCTTTTTCCAATCTACTTTTGAAAACAGTTATAAGTATGCAAACACACATCTTTTTTGGCTTAAGAACTCTTATACAGATATTAGAAACAGGCTTAAATCAGAACCCGCTTCATCAATAATCTCTTCGGAAATTTCAAATTATCTTTCCGAAATTCAAAATAGAATTTATAAATTACCTATCATTTATCAGCATTTATTTGAAAACGCACCGGTCAAAGAAGTCAATTTGTTTTTGTCGAGAGAAAATGAATTGGAAAAACTAAATAAAGCATATAAAGATTGGGTCGTCGGGAATTATGCTGCGACATTACTCATCGGAGAGAATGGAGGTGGGAAATCTTCAATTTTACATTATTATGCAAATAACTTAAAATCAAGTTATCACATCCGGGATTTTTCAACAAACTCGTTCTATTATACCGAAGAGGATTACTTCAAACTCATCAATGAATTGTTTAATCAAGAAGGACTTTGTACTGATGAAGAGGTAAATGACTATATCGATTCGTTAAAAGAACGTCGCATTGTAATCATTGATGGCCTTGAACGCTTGTTCCTTCGAAAGGTCAATGGTTTCATCTGCTTACAAAAACTATTATCCTTAATTGTATATTCAAATCACAAAATTTTTTGGCTCTGCTCTATTTCAATGTATGCTTCGATCTATTTAAATAAAACCATCGTTTTATCCGAACACTTTGATTATACCATAAACATAGACAATTTAAACAGTACCCAGATTAAAAACATTATTTTAAAACGCAACCGCATCAGTGGTTATCAAGTAAAATATCAAATTGATGAAGAAGCTGAAAATAATAATAAGGAAAAAAAACTAAGCCAGAAACAATTAGAAGATAACTTCTTTTTCGAACTCAACAAATTTGCGTACAGTAACATTAGCTTATCGATCAACTATTGGCTTCAATCTATTATTTCGGTCAATGAAGATAGCTACGATATATATATCGACCATTTTAAAACCCCTGATTTTGGTTTCATAAAATCACTATCGCCCGAAAAATCATATACCTTACTTTTGGTACTGATGCACGGGAAATTATCGATTAAACTACATGCTCTCATTTACAATCAGAAATTAGATAAAAGCGCCAAAATTTTAAATATTTTAAAAGAAGATTCAATACTTATAAAACAAGGTGAATACTTTAAATTGAATGGGATTTTATACCGACACTTAGTCAAGCATTTTGAAGATAAAAACTTAATACATTAACAAGATATGAAGCTTAAACAGAAACTAGGTCTATTGATTCTGCTACTAAGTGGAATGACTTTACAACTATATGCTAGTGTTGGAAAAGCACTGGCATCGGATACGCTGAGTAGCACCGATAAATTATTCGTAGATGTAAGTTCCGAAACCAAAGCCTTATCAGGGAATATTTCTACTTCAGCTATACTAATCAGCATTGTGATTGTGATATTAACATATCTATTCCTTCGCATCTTATCGGCGCTTCTTTCCATTTGGGCCGAAAGAAGAACAAAGCACAGGGTAACCATCAAAGGATTTATCCCCTTAATTCGAATTTTAGTGTGGACGGCTTCCATATCCTTTATTATTACAGCTGTATTTAAACCTCCGATGGCTTCCATACTAGCGCTTTCTGCTTCTGTTGGAGTGGCAGTTGGATTTGCTTCTCAGGATTTTTTAAAAAATATCTTTGGCGGTATCATTATTATCATAGATAAACCTTTTCAAATTGGAGATAAGGTTCAAATAGGAAATTACTATGGTGAAATCATCGGTATTGGATTACGATCGACACGTATGACAACGCCCGACGATAGTATGGTGAGTGTTCCGAATGCTGAAATCATGAATCATTCCGTATCCAATGCCAATTCTGGCGAAGAAAATTGCCAAGTAGTAACGGAACTATATCTTCCGCTAACGGCTGACATTACCAAAGTCAAACAATCGGCCATTGAAGCCGCACAGGTATCCAAATTCATATACCTAAATAAACCCATCACCGTATTGTTTTTTCAGGAAAATATCGGTCATAAAATTATGTTAAAGTTAAAAGTTAAGGCTTATGTAAACGACATCCGCAATGAATTTGCCTTTAAAAGTGAATTAACCGAAGTCTTGACCAACGAATTTTCGAGCTATTACCGACAAACCGAATCCGCTTTGGATGAACTGAAATAAAAACCCAGCAAATATTCCATCAAGATATTATTAATAGCTTTAAATATATCATCATTCAATATTTACAAAACTCAGAATGACAACACAATAATAATTGGAAACGACCATACTATAAAATCAAAAATCTTGAATAAAGAAAGGGATCTACTAATACATCCCCAGATGATTATAAAGAATCAAATACAACTTATACAGTATTATTCGTATTAGATTAGCCTTCAGATTTTATTTACAATACAGCTATCGATGATCGCCTTGCTGGGGTAACTTAATTATAAGTAAAAAGTAAAATCTTTATAAGAGCTTGATAAATTTCCATACATTTTTGTTGGAGAAGATGAATTCTTAATATCAATGTTAGTAATTTAGGATTAATTCAATTAATGCTATATTTGTAATCAGCGAAAAATATTATAGTAAAACTAATTATACTTATTTATAAACTAAAAGGACTGTTTTGCAACTAGTTGACATCCGAGTTTTAATTTATAATTCATCTCTCTCTATCCCCCCATGGTGGTTTAGTATTTGGTTTTTAGTTGTCTCCGTTATTTCACTTCTAGTCATTGGCTGGTTTGTCTATAGTTTTATGTTTAAAAGACGAATGATTAAAATGGATCAAGAATTAAATAATTTGGAAGTTTATAAATTGAATGAACTTGATTCGATGAAATCCAGATTTTTCAACAACATATCCCACGAATTAAAAACTCCATTAACCCTCATCATGGGACCTATTGAGCATTTGCTAAAGAAAACGACGGATACTTCTGATCAGAGTTCTTTATTAATGATTCAACGAAATGCCCGACAATTACAAGAATACATTAACGAAATTCTTGAACTCTCAAAAATTGAAGCAAATAAACTAAAGTTAAATACGAAAAAACTTGAGGTTGTAAAATTTATAAAATCCATTATAAAACCATTTGAATTTGAAGCACAAAAAAAACACATTAGCCTAAATATTACTTCTGTTCATGATAATTTAATTTGCTATTTAGATCCTAATAAATTTGATACAATTATTGCAAACCTTATCTCGAATGCAATTAAATTCACACCCAATGGGGGGAGCGTACAATTATCTATATCAGGTTGTTCGGGCAATAAACATGAGCATTGCACCCAAAAAGAAGGCTGCGTAATTATAACAGTAGAAGATACAGGAATTGGCATCTCAGATGACAAACTCCCAAGTATATTTGACAAATACTATCGAGTTGATAAAAATTTTGTGGATCATGAATATGGTACAGGTTTGGGCTTAGCTCTTGTAAGAGAACTGGTGTCTCTCCATAAAGGAACCATCAATGTAGAAAGCAAGGAAGGCGTTTTTACAAAATTTATAATCCGTTTTCCCTTTGGTCATTATCATTTAAAAACAGATGAATTTTTCGATAATTGTATATATAAAAATGTTGATAATCAGGAAATATTTGCAGATAAAAATCAGACTGATAACACAGATTCAGAACTTGATGCAAAGATTATCTTAGTTATTGAAGACTATGAGGATATGAGGACCATCATACGCACTGGTCTCAAACATGAATACACTATAATTGAAGCAAAGGATGGTGAAGAAGGCACTCAATTGGCAATAGAAACACTACCGAATCTTATACTTTGTGACGTTAGCATGCCAAAGAAAAATGGCTTCGAAGTTTGTAAGGCACTCAAATCTAACGAAATGACGAATCACATTCCCATCATTCTATTAACAGGAAAAGATACTCTTTCAGATAAGCTAACGGGGCTTGAAATCGGAGCGGATGATTACCTTTTAAAGCCATTTTTTATAAATGAATTAAAAGCGCGTGTCAAAAACATCCTTGATCGAAGAGAGTTGCTTAAAGATAAATATAGCACCCAAAGTATTCTGCAACTCAACAAGCTTCCCAATAAATCGATAGATCAGATTTTTCTGGAAAAAGTAACCACTATCATCGAATCACATATCGCCGATGAAGATTTTAGTGTTCAGCTATTGATGAAAGAAATGTGCATGAGTAGAACACCCTTGCATCGAAAATTAAAAGCCTTGGTTAATAAATCTGCCAACGAATTAATTCAAAGTATTCGTCTTCAAAAAGCATCCGAAATGCTAAAAAGTAATACAGCTTCTGTATCAGAAATTGGCTATTTGGTTGGCTTCCCAAGTCCACCCTATTTTTCACGGGTATTTAAACAATATTACGGGCATACTCCTTCTGAACACTCCAATTCCCTAAAAGAAATCTCCAATTAGA
>BS_KBA_SWE02_21mDRAFT_10000915_pt1 | contig 11112 bp, 11 predicted proteins | sample BalSeasSWE02_21m_FD_9196 | JGI IMG/M metagenome (IMG submission 9196)
TCAATGAGTTACCAAGGTTAAAAGTTTCCTAAACCTCAAAGGTTTAGGAAACTTGGCACCTACCAGGTTTAGGAATCTTCGGCCCCGGCGGTAGGCCAGCGGTAGGGTGTATAAGCGAAGCGTCATACACCACGGCGATTAGTACCTCCATTGGCTGGTAGGGACTACCTAAAATTGATGAGTTTAAATTGAGTTTTTCCTCATTATGGTGGTGATGAAATGAAAAATTTATAAACCAATTAAGACCAATAATTGGGAATAGATAAGTAGGAAAGGAGGCAATAAAATTTTGCCTAAAATATTCGTAATTAATAAAATGATGATGATAATTAAACCAAACGGTTCCAGTCGTGCATAATACTTAGCTAAGGCCGGGGGTAATAAGCTATGTAAAATTCGACCGCCATCTAGGGGGAGGATGGGTAGTAAATTGAGAATCATCAAGAGCAGGTTAATTGAGATGCCTATACTCGCCATGTTGATGAAGAAATGGTCTGCTGGATGGGGAATATCAATGATTAAGAGACTGAGTTTAATACTCAGTGCCCAAAATATAGCCATGCTTAGGTTAGAGAGGGGGCCGGCGAGGGCCACTAATCCCATATCTCGTCGTTGATGTCGGAATTTGGAGGAGTTGATGGGGACTGGTTTGGCCCACCCGAAAATCATGCCACTGCTGAAATACATGATGAGGGGAAGGATAACAGTACCAAATGGGTCAATATGCTTAATTGGGTTGAAGGTGACTCGGCCGGCACGATAAGCGGTGTTATCACCCAAATGAAATGCCACCCAGCCGTGGGCTGCTTCGTGGATGGTAATGGCAAATAACAGCGGTAAAACTAAGACTGAGAATTGTTGGAATAAATTAGGGTCGTTCATGAATTTATTTAAGGTTTGGTAGTCATTAACTGTTTAAATTCTAAGAGTTTTATAAAACGCTTCGGGTTTTCTTATTACTCACCTTACGCACCACCACCCCTAGCCCCTCCTGGCTAAGGCGGGGAATATCCCCTGCGAGGCCGGTGGTGCTTACTCGCTTAACAAGGAGGGGCAGGGGGTGGTTGAGTTAACCGTGCGTAAGGTGAGTTACGCACCTTCCACACGACAAAATGGTTGGGCACCGGTGGTCATCACTAAACTTTTTGATTAACCACTATTCACCAATTTTGGTGCGTAAGTCCTGATGAGGTTACGTCGGAGAATTGAATTCAAATAGTTCGGTCGGTCCTTTGCCTGGTCTTAACAGTTGTGGAGGCTCGGTCATTAAATCAATGACTGTCGTGGGTTCAACGCCACAGTTGCCACCATCAATGATGAGGTCAACGTGTTTTTCAAGATGTTCTCGAATAGTCTCCGGTTCCGTTTCTGGGATGTTAAATCCTGGTAAAATTAGGGTAGCACTGGTAATCGGTTCCCCTAGCACTTCCAGTAGCGCAGTGACGATGGGATGGTCAGGTACTCGTAACCCAATGGTTTTACGTTTAGGATTTTGCAGACGACGAGGCACTTCGTGGGTAGCTTGCAGAATAAAAGTATAAGGGCCTGGGGTGAGTTGTTTCATTAAGCGAAAAGCCGTATTTTCAACTTTAGCGTAGGTGGCGATTTCGGATAAATCACGACAGACTAGGGTGAAATTGTGATTTTTGTCAGTTTGCCGAATGCGGTGAATACGTTCCTGGGCTGATTTGTCGCCAATGTGACAGCCCAGAGCGTAACAGGAGTCGGTAGGATAGACGATGACTCCTCCACTACGGATAATGGCGACGGCTTGACTAATGAGTCGTCCTTGAGGATTTTGAGGGTGAATGGTGAAAAATTGGCTCATATATGTGTGTGTATGTTTAAGATTTGACAACTTTCGAAAAGTTGTCAAATCTAAATTAAGGAAGATTTGACAACTTTCGAAAAGTTGTCAAATCTCGAGTCGGCGATAAACCAGGTCCCATACCTGATGACCTAAGCGGTGTCCGCGTTGTTCAAATTTGGTCAAAGGGCGTTGGGGCGGACGTGGGGTGAAACAACCCAGCCCGCTGTGATTGATAAATTCGGGGGTAGTATCTAAAATTTGTAGCATTTGTTGTGCATAGTCGGGCCAGTCGGTAGCCAGATGTAAATAGCCATTGATTTGTATGACGGTGGCCAGTAGTTTTACCACTGCGGGTTGAATAAGCCGTCGTTTATGGTGACGTGATTTGGGCCAAGGGTCTGGGAAAAATATATGTATGCCGGCTAAACTATGGGGAGGTAAATGATGTTGCAAGACTACTACCGCATCAGCATCTGAAATTCGAATATTAGGTAATTGTTGGGCCGATAGTTGTAGTAGTAAATGTCCCACGCCGGGAGAATGCACTTCAATTCCCAAGTAGTTAAATTCCGGGTGTCTTTGAGCCATAGCGAGTAGCGCTTCACCATTGCCAAAGCCAATTTCTAAGTAAGTAGGTACGTTTCTACCAAATAGCTCGGTGAAATTTAGTATACCATCAGCGGTGACACCATATTGTGGCCACAAAGTGTCTAAGGCTCTTTGTTGTGCTAGGGTAATGCGGCCACTACGACGGACGAAGCTACGAATCATGAGTTGATCAGAGAGTTAAGAGGATTTGTAAAAGGAGATTTCGAGAAAACTTTCTCGAAACACTCGTAAGAAAATTTTTGCTGAAATCTTCGTCACTTACCTTACACATCATCCCATGGTGAGGGAAACCNCCTCCTCTTTCTCCCCTCCGTACCAAGGAGGAGCAGGGGGGGGGTTGAGTTATACAGTGCGCAAGGTGATTTCGTCATTTTTTTAGCCAATAACAATAACAGGTTGCTCTCCTTCTTTAAAACGTCGTGGTCGCCACAGTTTTATAATTTTTCCACTGGCATCATCAAAGGCAACAATATCATATTTTTCAAGTAATTGAGTAATTCTACCACCTTCCCAAAAAATTCTTAATTGTTCTATTTCATCGTTATCATCAATTTTTAATACGCCAATATGCCCCTGTAATGCAACATTTAAAATTCGGCGAAATCTGGTACCCAATAAATTAGCATCGCGTAAACCAGTGCAATTAGGGATAGCTCGTAGTAAAATGGTATCTAAATATATGCCTTGCTCTATTGATTCATCTGGTGCCCCAAAGAACAAATGAACTTTTTTAAAATGTAATCCTAACAATTCATAAAATCTTTTTTGAGGAGTTAAGCACCATTGTAGCATTTGATAATCTTCCTCAGTATTGACCATTAGGGATAATTCACCCATAGTCTGTTCTACCTTTAAAGTCAGTCCTTTTAACTTAATGGATACCAATTTAGCGTAGGAAAAATTTTGAGTGTCTGCACAAAAATCATTAAGTAAATTAATGGTACTTTGCAGATTAAGCATATAGATTATGACTAAAATAGAGTGAGATGATCTAATGAAATGGGCATCACTTTTCATAGATCATCGAAATTGGGTTAAAAAAATAGGCCATCGAGTGGTGATGAAGCACTAGCATAACGTTTGCGAGGTATTCGGCCAGCTAAGAATGCTTCGCGACCTGCTTCAATGGCTTTTTTCATGGCTTGAGCCATTAAAATAGGATGTTTGGCACCAGCGATGGCCGTATTCATTAATACTCCATCACAGCCTAATTCCATGGCGATAGCAGCATCAGAAGCGGTCCCGACACCAGCATCAACTAAAATCGGGATCCGAGCATTTTCTATAATGGTTAGAATATTCAATGGATTACGTATACCCAGTCCTGAGCCAATAGGTGCGGCCAAAGGCATGACGGCGACGCAACCCATTTCTTCAAAACGTTTGGCTATGATGGGATCATCATTGGTATAAACCATCACCTCGAAGCCTTCTTTTATTAAAATTTGTGCTGCTTCTAAGGTAGCTACTATATCTGGAAATAAAGTTTTGTCGTCACCTAAAACTTCAAGTTTTACCAAAGTATGCCCGTCAAGCAATTCTCGCGCCAATCTGCAAGTACGCACCGCCTCTACAGCCGAATAACAGCCAGCAGTATTGGGTAATATTGTGTATTTATTGGGTGAAATGACCTCTAGTAAATTAGGTTGTTTTGGATCTTGACCGATATTAGTACGACGGATAGCGACTGTCACGATTTGCGCACCGCTGGCTGCGATAGCTAAGTGAGTTTCTTCCAAATCTTTATATTTTCCAGTGCCTACTAATAAACGGGAAGTATAAATTTTACTTGCAATCATCAATGGGTTATCGTTAACTTGATAATCAGACATAGTACATAGTAATAGTATTTTAGTGGATAATAAATAATGAGTAATGGACAATTATAAACTTCTTGATCATCGGTGGCAATCCATGCCGGTTATTTTAATACAGCACCAGGAATACAAAGCGCAACTTTGTAGCCGATTCAAAGATTCGCTACTCATGGTAAAATTTCTTCTGATTCATTATTCACTCACCTTACGCACGGTTAACACCACCACCCCCAACCCCTCCTTGGTAAGGAGGGGAGTACGCACTATCGGCACTGCCAGGATACGCCCCCTCCCTGCCAAGGAGGAGTTGGGGGTGGTGGTGCGTACTCCCCTCCTTGCCAAGGAGGGGTTGGGGGTGGTAGTGCGTACTCCCCTCCTTACCAAGAAGGGGTTGGGAGTGGTGGTGCGTAAGGTGAGTTATTCACTATTCAATATAAAGTAAGGTGATTCTCCTTTGAGCGATATTCCTCTTAGTCTATTAGCGAGTTTATTAATTTTTTTGATTTTATGCTCGGCATTTTTTTCTGCTTCCGAAACCAGCATGATGGCGATTAATCGCTATCGTTTGCGTCATCTCGTGGCTAAAAAATATCCAGCAGCCCAACGGGTTAGTCAATTATTAGAAAGTCCAGACCGTTTGATTGGAGTTATTTTATTAGGAAATAACTTTGTCAATATTTTAGCTTCCTCTATTGGTACCGTAATTGCGGTCGAATTGTGGGGTGAAGCGGGCATTGTCATTGCGGCAACTTCACTAACCATACTGATTTTAATTTTCAGCGAAGTCACTCCCAAAACCATAGCCGCCCTTTATCCGGAACGAATTGCTTTTTCATCCTCCTTTTTTATTAAGCCGTTGCTTAAAATACTTTATCCGTTAGTTTGGTTACTCAATAGTTCGAGTAATTTTTTAATCAAATTGGTGGGACTTTCTACGGAACAAAATCAGGATACTCATCGTCTTAATAGCGATGAATTGCGCACCGTAGTGCTGGAAGCCGAAGGTATTATTCCCAAACGTCATCAACAAATGTTATTGGGAATTTTAGATTTAGAAAAAGTGACGGTGGAAGATATTATGATACCGCGCAACGAAATTGTCGGTATTGACCTCAATGATCCAATTGATGTGATTACTGAGCAATTGGCTTCGACGCAACACACTCGCCTACCACTGTATCGTGAAGACATTGATAATATGGTAGGTATACTGCATGTACGTAGAGTTTTACGACTGTTTCAACAGGAAGAGTTGACCAAAGAAACTTTAGAAAAAAATGCGAGAGATTTATATTTTGTACCTGAAGGGACTCCTTTAAACACGCAATTGTTGAATTTTCAAAGACATAAACGCCGAATCGGGTTAGTCGTTAATGAGTATGGCGATATTCAAGGATTGGTCACTTTGGAGGATATTTTGGAAGAAATCGTTGGTGATTTTACGACTTCTCCGGATACTTTAAACCCGGATATTCATCCGCAAGAAGATAGCTCTTTTTTAGTAGATGCGAGTATTACGGTGCGAGAATTAAATCGTATTATGCAATGGCATTTACCTATCGAAGGGCCTAAAACACTGAATGGTTTGATTTTGGAATATTTAGAAGCCATTCCCGAAGCAGGTACCAGTTTACGATTAGCAGGTTATCCCATAGAAATTGTACAAACTGCGAATAATGCAGTCAAAACTGTGCGAATCCGCCCCAATCAATGGCAACCCTCGGGGCGAAAACAGAGGTAAGTATTATTTTATAGAATTTTCCAATAACATCTACCCACTTAAATTCAAAGCGAAGTTTCTCCCCCGGCCAGGGGGATTAAGGTGGACGGAAGAGAATCGTAGGTGGAGTCCAAATCTTTAGATTTGGGAAGAATCACCACGTCCAACTTGAAACCATTTAGACTCCAATGGTTTAGCACCTCCTTTTAGATTTCACTGATTCCTGAAATAAATCAACCAAAATTTATGCGCAACTTTAATCCATTTTCGGTTTTTTCCACTCCCCACTCCCGCCTCTTGGTGGCCTTGAGACGTGCATTCCATTTGGCCCATTTAGCTAATCAGAAAAAAAATGCGCCCCCTGTAGATGAATTAGTCGGCCTAAGTCATCAGTCAATCAAGAATAGACGACGTTTCCTTAAAACTTCGATGGCCACCGGTGCCGCCCTGCTAGTGGGTCGTAGCTTACCCGCCATAACTTTGGCTAATTCAAACCGGGCCACTTTACCTAAAATTGTGATTGTAGGTGCCGGTATCGCCGGCTTAAATGCCGCTTATACACTCCAAAAAGCGGGACTACACGCTGATATTTATGAGGCAATGATGCGCCCTGGTGGACGTATTTATACCCTCAAAGATGTCCTTGGTCCAGGTTTTACCACCGAACTTGGAGGAGAATTTATTGACACCAATCATACCGAAATGCACGCTTTAGTCAAAGAATTTAAACTCCCATTGCGGGACCTGGGAGCACCTAGCGAAGCTAATTTAGATGAAGCGTATTTCTTTGGTGGCAAACTGCGTAGTGAAAGCGAAATCGTTAGCGCACTGCGCCCACTGGTAGCACGTATTGAGGCCGATTACAATTCTCTAAGTGACACGGTGGACTTTCAATATGCCAATCGCAGTGCCATTAAACTAGATAATCTGTCGTTAGCCGAATATTTGGAACAAATTGGAGCTACCGGCTGGTTGTTGAAACTGCTGGAAGTAATTTATGTGGTTGAATATGGTTTGGACTGCGACCAACAATCCGCACTCAATTTTATTGATATGGCCGCGCCTGGCTTATTAGACACTCAATTTAATGTGTGGGGAGAAAGCGATACCCGTTACCAAGTGAAAGGTGGTAACGAGAAGATAATTGAAGCACTGGCCAAGCCTTTGGAGAGTTCGATACATCTTCAGTATCGTTTGGAAGCTCTTCATAACAAAGGTACCGGCTTTCGCTTGACCTTCCAAAATCCCAATGGCAATGCGGTTGATATAGAAGCTGATATAGTCATTCTGACCCTACCGTTTTCCGTGTTACGCCAAGTGGACCTCCAAATCGAGTTACCCGCGTTCAAGAAAAAAGCTATTGCGGAATTGGGTTATGGCACCATTACGAAGATGATGGTCGGTGTTAAGCAACGCATTTGGCGTAATCAGGGGTACAATGGTAACGTCTTTACCGAGGACTCGTTTCAGCAAGCGTATGATAACACCCACCAACAAGACGGCCAAGGTGGAGGGATTACCTTTTATGTGGGCGGACGAACCGGCTCGCACACCGGCAGTAACCCGCAACTTGAGAGAACAGACTTCTTAAGTCAACTCGAAACAGTCTTTCCCAAGATTACTGCTCAATACAACGACCGAACCCTGTTTTGGAACTGGCCTACTTTTCCTTTTGCACTAGGTGCTTATTCTTGTTATCAACCTGGCCAATGGACCACCATTGCTGGCGCTGAAAGTAAACCGGTAGGTAATCTCTTTTTTGCAGGAGAGCATTGTAGTCAAGAGTTTCAAGGATATATGAACGGTGCGGCGGCAACGGGCAAGCAAGTAGCAAAACAGATCATTGCGGCTCTGGTCTGAAGTCTTTACGGGGTTATAAGTACTGGAGCAGAAATTCGGCGGTATTTTCCCTCACCCCTGGCCCCTCTCCCAAAGGGAGAGGGGAGAAATAAAATACAATAAATAGATTGTCCATTTAATTCCTCACGTCAGGGATTACCCCAACCAGGAGTACAAAGCAACCAGCAAGCGTAGCAAGCGTAGCAAGCGTAGCAAGCGTAGGGTGTATAAGCGGAGCGTCATACACCAAACCTAAAACGCTGCATGACGATATCGCTTATGCACCCTACAGGCTGAAGGTGGATGGCGGCTGGCGCCTTATCCACCCTACGCTTCTTGCTACGCTTCTTGCTGAAGCTTTGTTACCAACCTGGACAATCTATTTATTGGTGGTCCCTAAGAAACACGCATTCGAGTCAGGCGAGAACAAGAGTTTCCATGTTGGATTCAAATTTAGGGACATCTTAGGAAGAGTTTTCTGTACGGTTTGAGGCATGTAAAATTCCGCACGGCGGGAAATCTGTTTCTATCACCATAACAACCGATAATTAAAACTGTCAAACCTGGTGTTATTTGGTACTTTATTCACTTTCAATAATGCGACAGCAGTGGCTTAACCTGTTATCACCTGGAGTTCAAAAACACCAAAAGGCAGGTTAATTGAAACCTCATCGAGGCCTCTCCAAGCTAAATATAATCCACTAGCTCGTGTAGAATGTGTTGACGACGGAAGCGCATCATTCGCGATTGATGCGATCCGTTTGTGGTTCAAATGTGGGTTTGCCGAGCCACCGAGCCACCAATTTTCACAATTATTTCGTAGCCAACACCCACGGTAACCGGTACGCGGGTTCAGTTAAACTACTTATTAGACACGTTTAACTAAACTTGGCGGCGGTATTTCGAGCTGCCGTACTTAATGTATTCCAAGCACTCTCCATACCGTCCTTGAGGTGTTCCCAAGCGTCATCACTAGCCTCGCCCAGTTCCTTCAGTTTGGCCTTCGTGGCAACTACCCCCTGCTCAAGCTCGTCAATCTGCTTGGCATATTTGATACGGGCATCAGCGGCATAATTGTTCGCTTGTGCTTTCAACACGACTAACTTGGCCTGTACCAGTTCTACTTCGGCTTCTATTTTCTGTTTGTAAGCTTCTCTCGTACTCATGATATATATCCTTGGTTGATGAATTAATTTAGGACTCTTCAAGTATTTTTGAAAAGTCCGACTAAATAATAGAAAATAGAACACAACCTGCTTATAACCAACGGTCCAAGCTCAACCGACATCATGGTTGGGCCACCGACACCACGGTTAGCTCTTCTTGCCTCCCAAACCTCCAACCAGCAGAAGCACGCTGCCAATCGCTATCGCGCCTACGCCAGCCCAAATTGGGATGTTTACCGTCCCCTTTTCCGTTACCGCCAGTTCGAGTTGTCCTACTTTGGCCTCATGGGTATCTTTGGGGTAGCTGAAACCGCCATATACTAACCCCATGACACCGCCTGCTATCAGTATGATTGCCGCAATCTTGACTGCGTTCATATTTGTCTTCTCCTGTTAAAGAAACTTCTGTTAAAAATACATAGAGTTAAAATTAAAAAACTCTTGGTACCTCATCACATAACCGCGTGATGAGGTCATGACACACGTTTTCCTTGAATGACACGAACCAGAATCACCACGATCGCGGTGACCAAGAGGATATGAATGATTCCGCCCATAGTGTATGATGTGATCAAACCCAGAATCCAGAGGATAATCAATACAATTGCAATGGTCTCAAGCATTTTACTTCTCCGTTTGCCATAACTTGGCGAATTGTAAATCCAGCGGCCCATTGCCGCCTAAATAAAGCAATATTTTATCACCTGTCTGACCCAATATGGTGGTTCAATAAAGAAATTTCAAAGGAATTAGTTAAAATTAATTTGGCCTTGTGTGCAACACCATCTAGTCTGTGATCATTCAATGAATGCGGAATCCCCAAACACGGATAATACGTGTATGTCCCAAGACGTGTTTTGGAACTCCACATCAAATCCCAAAACGTTGACTCCACGTAATGACTACAGCCCACGTAGGGTGGATAAGGCGTAAGCCGTCATCCACCTCCACCTTCAGCGAATTTAAAGAATGGTGTATGACGCTTCGCTTATACACCCTACGTTGGCTATTAAATTTAGATTTGACAACTTTCAAACAGTTGTCAAATCTTCTGCTCTATTTACTCGTCAATACCGTTACCCCCTCCCAATTATCAGGCACGCCTTGTTTCAAAAATTCCTCGATACGTTCCAAATACCATTTTACCGCTTTATCTCCCGGATGAATTTGCCACGCTTCCGTGAAATAGTGTTGCGCGGCTTGAAATTCCTTCGCTTGGTAACGTCGAATGGCTTTTTCAAAAACCGCTTGCGTTTCCAACTTGAGATTCATCAACGCTTCTGACTCGCCGTCGAGCACTTCGTAAATGGAAATCGGTTCACTACGACCCTTGACTATCACTCGATCCAAGAAGCGAATTTGATACTGACTAGGGTCTTCTACACTGGTCAGCACTTCTTCACTGATAATCAGTGGTGCCCCATACATCTTAGTCAAACCTTCAATTCGCGACGTTAAATTAATATGGTCCGAAAAAGCATCTCCTTGCATCCGCGCCGCCTCTCCCACCATTCCCACCATCATGTGCCCCAAGTGCAACCCAATACCAATTTGAATGGGTAGCCAGCCGTCCTGTTGTCGTTGGAAATTGTACAATTCGATTTGCTTGAGTTTGACAATCGCAGCCCGGATGGCATCATCGGCCCCATTGGGAAAAATCGCCATAATACCATCACCAATGTATTTTACAATGATACCATTGTTGTTGCGAATCGGTGGACTGACTCGTTTTAAATAGGCATTGATAAAATTGAAATTCTCTTGTGGCGTCATCTTCTCCGATAAGGTGGTAAAGGAGCGAATATCTGAGAACATAATGCCCATTTCTTTGGCGACGTGGTCTCCTAACTTGACATCCATAATCTGTGCTTTGTGCAGAAATTTCAGATATTCCACCGGCACAAATCGACTGTAGGAGCCAGTCAGTTCCAATTGATGACCATATAAACGCGCATTTTCAATAGAAATCGCGGCTTGACTAGACAGTAATTTTAGGACCTCAATCCGGTCCGCGGTAAACGCGCCGGGGCTAAGATTATTTTCTAAGTAGAGAATACCTTGCAACTTGCCTTGATTCAACAACGGAAAACATAACACCGATTTCGGTTGACGACTGATGATGTAACTGTCTCGGGTAAACTCTCCTTCTTG
>BS_KBA_SWE02_21mDRAFT_10000916_pt1 | contig 11102 bp, 8 predicted proteins | sample BalSeasSWE02_21m_FD_9196 | JGI IMG/M metagenome (IMG submission 9196)
GGCGCCTGTGTCCACTTCCAGAAGTGCGTTCATGGTTGCAGCAGGCACATCAATTCCTTCGAGGTTCAGGTCTTCGGGGCGAGGTAGTTTGCCGATGGGCGTATCAATGCAGCCAACTTTCCCTTCGCAACGTTTGATGATCCAGTCAAGAACACGCATGTTATCGCCGAATCCCGGCCACATGAACTTGCCATTGGCGTCCTTGCGGAACCAATTGACATGGAAAATCCTGGGGAGATTATCGGATATCTCGCTATAACTCAGCCAGTGAGCCCAGTAATCCCCAAAGTTGTATCCGCAGAACGGCTTCATCGCCATCGGGTCGCGACGAACCACACCTACAGTATCGATATTCGCTGCTGTTGTTTCTGACGCCATGGACGCCCCCATCAAGACGCCGTGATTCCACGACTCGCTCTCCATGGCCAAAGGAATGAGGCGCTCACGACGACCGCCGAAAATGATGGCTGAAATGGGTACGCCTTCCGGCGCCTCGGCCTGGTCAGAATAAGACGGGCACTGCGACATATGGACGGTGAAACGTGAATTAGGATGCGCTGCAGGCCCATTGTCCGGATCGTAGGGATTTCCTCTCCAGTCCTTTGCCGGTACACGATCGTCCAGGCCCTCCCACCAGGGCTGATTGTCTTCGGTTACGGCTACATTGGTAAATATCGCATCATGATCCAGCATCGCCAGGGCGTTCGGGTTGGTGTGCCTGGAAGTGCCCGGTGCGACCCCGAAAAACCCGGACTCGGGGTTGATCGCCCACAGGCGGCCATCTTCGCCGACATGCATCCAGCAGATGTCATCGCCCAGAGTCCAGACCTTCCAGCCTTTGTAACTTTCCGGTGGAATCAGCATGGCCAGGTTGGTTTTACCACATGCTGAAGGGAAAGCTGCGGCCACGTAATGCGTTTTTCCTTCAGGGCTCTCAAGCCCAAGTATCAGCATATGTTCAGCCAGCCAGCCTTCCGAACGAGCCTGGTAACTTGCGATCCGAAGCGCGTGGCACTTTTTCCCCAAAAGCGCGTTGCCCCCGTAACCGGAACCGAAACTCTGGATTTCAAGGTCTTCGGGGAAATGCATGATGAATCGGCGCTCCGGATTCAAATCACCCATAGAATGCAGACCCTTGATGAAGGCCCCGTCCCTTTCAATGCGCCGTAGTGCCGGCGTACCCATCCGGGTCATCAGTCTCATATTGCAGACTACGTACTTGCTGTCGGTAATTTCCACTCCACATCGTGCGAGAGGGGAGTTGATCGGACCCATGCAATATGGAATCACATACATCGTTCTCCCTTTCATGCAACCCCTGAACAGTCCTTCCATCTTGGCACGGGCATCAGCGGGAGCCATCCAGTTATTGTTGGGACCGGCATCTTCCTGATAGGGACTGCAGACAAAAGTCAGGTGCTCCACACGGGCGACATCAGTAGGATCTGAACGGTGTAACCAGCAATTCGGGTGGGTTTCCGGGTTCAATCGGAAAAATCCGCCCAGTGATTCCAACTTTCCTGCCAGAGTGTCGAATTCTTCTTTCGAGCCGTCGCACCAGTGAATGGTGTCCGGTTGAGTCAGCTCCGCTACTTTTTTAATCCAGTCTTCTAATCCTCTATGTCTTGTCACGATTAAATCCTCATGCAAATCGACGCCGGTTCCCGCTTGATGCCTTCAGGTGTCAACATAGTGTGCCCATGGTTTCACTTCAATGAGCCAAATCATTGTAGTGTTAATGCACGAAGATCAACTCAGGATGGGATCAGGGTATTGATCACGTGTTCGATATAGGCATCAAATGCTTCACTGCTCAGACTCGGGGTCTGGTGCTGTCTCTGCAGCTGGAGAAAGCCGAGGTACACTGAATAAGTGAGCCTCGCCTGGTTGCGCGCAATGACAGGGTCCATGCCCAACTCCTCGAAAGCGGCAGATAAATGTTTCATCCGCCTTTCCGCCACCCGCTCCAGCACCGGTTCCACCTGTGCGTGCCCGGCCGCAGCACACAATTCGCTGTAGACCTCATGCGTGAGTTTTTCCTTGCCCACGCGCCGGAAAAAAGACACCAGGCGGTCTCGAGGATGATCGATTTCACCCAACGCGCTGTTCAGGTTGCGGCTGTCGTGCTCCTCCCAACGGTCCAGTGCGCGTTGAAGTAGAGAGTCGCGGCTGGAAAAGTGCCAGTAGAAACTGCCCTTGGTAATACCCATGCGGCGTGCCAGCGGCTCCACAGCGAGGGCTTGAACGCCCTGCTCAGCAATTAACTCCAACGCTTCACGAGCCCAATCATCAGCAGAAAGGGTCATTCGTTCATTCTTTTTCAAAGGTTTCATACCACCTTCGGAGATCTTGGCTTCAAACAGAAAACAAGTGTAACGCTTTTTAGAGCCTCTTTATCAAGGGAGCCTCTGATTTCAGAGGCTCCCTATGTATTGACATGACTCAATACAGTTACCATACTCCACCGTATGGTAGTTATCTGGATATCCGGTCTGTTTATCCGCACCGGGCGTCAAACTTCGGGATCAGGAGAATTGTCATGACTTGGTTATTTCTTTTAACGCTATTGGGTATCTCGCTGATAAGCGCTTTTTACGGCACCCGTCTGCTGGTGTGGACCCTAGCAATGGCTGCGGGCATCACCATTTTGGCGACGACAGGCTTTGTGCCATTTTTCAGCCTGCTGATCATCACGACCATATTCGCCATCATCGTCATTCCGTTAAATGTTAAGCAGTGGCGGCAGCAATTGATCAGCGCCCCTTTCCTTAAACAGTTCCGCCGGATGCTGCCTGAGATTTCAGAAACGGAACAAGTGGCGCTGGATGCCGGTACAGTTGGCTGGGAGGGTGAATTATTCGCCGGTAAACCCGACTGGAACTTGCTGAAAAAGCAGCCGTACCTTGCGTTGACGGTCGAGGAGCAGGCTTTTCTCGATGGCCCTGTGGATGAACTTTGTCACTCACTCAATACGTGGGAAATTACCCACGTCGATGCTGACTTGAATCCGGAAACCTGGGAGTTCCTGAAGCGTAACCGCTTCTTTGGCCTGATTATTCCAAAACAATACGGAGGCCTCGGTTTTTCCGCGATGGCTCATCGGGCCGTGTTGCAAAAAATTTCGTCCGTTTGTGCCCTGACCGCCTCTACTGTGGCGGTGCCCAACTCCCTGGGGCCCGGTGAACTCTTGCTGCATTACGGCACCGAAGAACAGAAAAATCATTTCCTGCCCCGCCTGGCTCGCGGCGAGGAGATCCCCTGTTTCGCACTGACCGGGCCAACAGCTGGATCAGATGCTACTTCCATTCCGGATTACGGCATTGTTTGCAAGGGAAAATACGGGGGAAAAGAGGTCGTCGGAATCCGCCTGAATTTCGACAAGCGGTACATTACGCTCGCACCGGTCGCGACGATCATCGGCATTGCGTTCCGCCTGTACGATCCGGATGGCTTACTGGGCGACAACAAGGACCTGGGCATCAGCCTTGCATTGGTACCCCGCGGCACTAAGGGTTTGGAAGCGGGCCGCCGCCACATGCCGATGAACCTGCCTTTCCAGAACGGGCCGGTACGTGGAAAAGACGTATTCGTCCCATTGGACTCCTTGATTGGCGGCATTGAAATGGCCGGCCAGGGCTGGCGCATGCTGGTTGAGTGCCTTTCTGTTGGCCGGGCCATCTCACTTCCGGCCACCTCGACCGGGGGCACCAAGATGGGAGCGCTTGCTACCGGGGCGTACGCCAGGATTCGTAAACAGTTCAATATGCCTATCGGACGTTTTGAAGGTATCGAAGCGGCATTGGCGCGCATCGCTGGAAATGCCTATGCGACATCGGCGCTGTCCAGGATGACCGCTACGGCCGTTGATCTGGGCGAAAAGCCTGCTGTGCCGTCAGCCATCGCCAAGTACCACGCCACGGAAATGGCACGGGAAGTCATTCGGGATGCCATGGATATTCACGGCGGTAAAGGCGCGATTCTCGGCCCGAGGAACTACCTCGGTCGCGCCTGGGAAGCAGTCCCGGTATCTATTACGGTCGAGGGTGCCAACATCTTGACTCGCAACCTGATGATCTTCGGCCAGGGTGCAATACGCTGCCATCCATACGTATTAAAGGAGATGCAGGCAGCCAGGCTGGAAAACCCGTCAGAACGCATCGACCTCTTCGATGACCTGTTGTTTTCACATGTGGGGTATTCCATCAGGAATGCGGCCAGGAGCCTCTTCCTGGGACTGAGTTTCGGCAAGTTCGCCATGGTGCCCCACGACCGCAAGACATCGAAATATTACAAGAAGCTTTCCAGGTATTCAGCCGCACTGTCTTTCATCTCGGATATCTCCATGCTCACCCTGGGCGGCAAACTGAAACAGAAAGAACACATTTCTGCGCGCCTGGGTGATGTGCTGAGCCACCTTTATATTTGTTCAGCCATGCTTAAGCGATACGAGTCAGAGGGCCGGCCGGCGGCGGACCAGGCTATTTTGGCCTGGGCTTTCCACAGCGCCATCTACAAAATCCAGATTGCGCTGCGCCTGGTCATCGACAACTTTCCGAATCGTTACATGCGATTCATGCTGCGGTTTGTCGTATTTCCGTTCGGGCGTCGTGAAAAAGAGCCTGGTGACCGCTTGACGCACAGAGTTGCGCAATTGTTGCTCGTGCCTTCCGATACCCGTGACCGCCTCACGAACGGCGTCTTCAAGTCCGCCACCTCGAATAACCCGGTATGCTTCATGGAGAGAGCCTTGCCACAGGTTATTCAGGCTGAACCATTAGAGCGCAAACTTCTCAAGGCACTCAAACAGGGAGAGCTCAGTGGAATTACCTGGGACGAGCAGGTCAAGAGCGCGCTCGAAAAATCGATCCTGAGCAGGGACGAAGTCGATATCCTGGTCCGGGTGCGCAAAATGGTCGCGGAAATCATTGCTGTCGATGATTTCGACCCCGAGGACCTTTGCCTGGGAAGAAAGCCTGTGAACCGGATCGACGCTCAACACGCAGCCTAAATTCACTGCTATACTCTTGGCCCCGGCCGGCCCCCATGCCTTTGGCATGGACCAGTCGGGGCTTTTGCTTTGGGTGCCCGGAAACTGGATTTTGATCACTTTGTCAGAAACCTCCCGGGTGAAACGGGAAGCCGGTTAGAGTCCGGCACTGCCCCCGCAACGGTAAGCGATTGGGTCTGCGTTAAGCGGACTGTATTTGTGGTCAGATGCCACTGCACTCAGTGTGGGAAGGCACCACAAGGATCCAGTTTTCAGGATCATTCGCAAGTCCGGAGACCGGCCCAGAGTTCGCAGTAGCCGTGTTGCGGAGGGCAACCTGGGTCTGTGGACTTCTCCCGGCCCCTTCCTCAGCAGCGCAAAACAGACGCGGGTGTGCGCTTCGGAGGAATAATGAACCCTACCAGAAACTTGTCCCTGTTTTTGCTTTTGGCAACGGGTTTTCCCGGCCTTTTGACCGCTGAAGAAGTGGAAATTTACGAACTCAAACCAAACCTGGTCGTCACACCTACACGCATGATCGAGCCATTGAGCGAAACCCTGGCTTCCGTCAGCCTGATCACACGGGACGACATCGAGTTGTCGGTCGCCGAAGACCTGTTCGAATTGCTGCGCCTCCAACCCGGACTCGATATTGTGCGCTCCGGTGGTCCAGGCGCTCAGACCAGCATTTTCATGCGCGGCAGCAATTCGAATCACGTCCTGGTGCTTATCGACGGCGTCAGGGTCAGCTCTGCCAACACCGGCGGCTATGTCTGGGAACAACTGCCTTTGAACCAGGTCGAGCGAGTTGAAATTGTAAGGGGTCCGCGAGGTAGCCTGTACGGTTCTGATTCCATCGGTGGCGTGATCCAGATTTTCACCCGGAGTAGCCCGGAACCTTATGCCCGGGTAACCGGCGGCAGCTATGGAACAGCCGAAATAGAGGGCGGGCTGGGATATCAAGGTGAAAACACACAAATCAGCATCAATGCGGGTTACCGGCATGCGAATGGTTTCTCTTCCCAGAACCCAAATGGATTCAGCTACAACCCCGATGACGATGGTCATGAAAACACCAATCTCAGCATCAGGGGATCTACACAGGCGAGCTTCGGGAACTGGGAATACAGTTTCCTCGGTCTCGACAGCGAGTCTGAGTTTGACCAGGGGGTTTCTGATACCAACCAGGGCATCGCATCACTTGGATTCCACAGCAGCTTTTCGCCAGACTGGGATTACCAGTTACTTGGCGGCTACACGAGGGAAAAACTGGTTTCCGACTTCGAGTATTTCATGACTGGATTCAAGTCCCGGCGTTATGAATTCAGTTGGCAGAACCAATACAACCACGGTCAAAACAGCCAGCTAAGCTTTGGCGCCGACTATTACAATGAATCCGGCGAATCATTGAATTCCTGGGACGAAAGCCGTAACAATGCCGGGTTTTTCGCGCTCTACGATTATTACCTCGACAAACTTCACCTCCAGATGGGCGGAAGGTATGACGACAACAACCGCTTCGGCAGCAAATTCACCGGACAGATAGCCCTGGGTTACGACATTGGAGAAGCCTGGCAGATTATGGGCAGTTTCGGTTCGGCATTCCGCGGGCCCAATCTGAATGAACAGTTTTCACCTGGTTTTGGCGGGCTGTTTGCGGGCAATCCGGACCTGGATCCGGAGTCATCGGTCTCCGGCGAGTTGGGGCTGCGCTGGCAGCAGGAAAACCTGGGGACATTCTCAGCTTCCTCCTACCGGACCGAAGTGAAAGACATGATTTCTTTCACCGGCGAGCTTTATCGGGCGATCAATATAGACAAGGCGTTGCTTAAGGGTCTTGAGCTTGAATACACATTTTCGCCGGCTGGCTGGCTGTTGAATGCCAACGCAACATTCCAGCGTGCGGAGGACCAGGTCACGCACGAACCCCTGCTGAGGCGCCCGGAGCAAAAGGGTTCCATCACGGTGGACCGGCGTTTTTCGAATGGTTCCTGGATCGGGCTGGAATGGTTTTATTCAGGAAAGCGGCAGGATTTCGGTGGGATCACGCTGGCCAGCTATAGCCTGGTAAACCTTCGCGCCGGCTGGGTATTTGAGCCTTCATGGCGTCTGGAACTCAGGGGAGACAACCTGGCGAATGAGAACTACGAGCCCGCATTTGGCTTCAACGCTGCAGGCCGGAGCTGGTACGTTTCCCTGGCCTGGATGCCCTGATTTTCAGGTTAGGGAACCTCTGATCAATTATGCCCGGGCCGGTGGCGTCGCGTAGCCGGCTCAGAGCCTGACGCGTTTTCATCGGGTGCTCCACACGTCTTAATTTGTCCAACAGGTGGTTAACCGCGCGAAAGGGATGAAGCCAGATCATCCTGGGACCAGCAAAGCGCATCACATCACGCGCCATTTGCCGCTCAGCGGGCTTGTAACAGTGGATCGGGCAATTTGCGCAGGTAGGCTTGTCTGAACCGTAAGGACACTTCTGCAGCCTTCTCCCGGCATATCGCAACAGGCGGGAACAATCTGCACAGAGATTCGCGCCTTCGTGGTCATGATGATGGTGATTACAAAAAATGCGAGTCATGCAGACCAGGGTGTCATGCTCGCGTTTCAATCTGCCGGTGAGGCTGCTCATGGATCAATAATAAAGGTATTGAGCATCCATCTATTTGACCCGAGTCAATGCGGCGGCGAACATAGCAATTGATATCCTGACGCCAAATACGCCCAATCCAATGTTCCTAAACGCAGGTTCAATAATGGGTTTACAGGCCCTAATACATCCCGGTTTCGAGACGCGCCACTTCTGACATCATGTTATGGTTCCACGGCGGGTCAAAAGTGAGTTCCACGTTAACCTGGCTAATGGTCGGCACCAGTTTCAATTTGGAACGAACGTCATCCACCAGGATATCGCCCATTCCGCAACCCGGTGCCGTAAGCGTCATATCGATATCAACGATACGCCCGCCACCTTCATCCGCTCTCATTTCGCAGCGATAAATCAGTCCGAGATCAACGATATTCACCGGGATTTCCGGGTCATACACCGTCTTCATTTGTTCCCAAAGAAGATTTTCCACATCATCCTCAGTGGCTCCTTCCGGAAGACTTGGCGGCAGGACAGGCTTCCTTCCAATGGCGTCCGCATCTACGCCAGCAACGCGAAACAAATTGCCATCAACAAACACCGTGAAGCTTCCGCCCAGTGCTTGCGTAATGTAGCCGACCGTGCCGGCGGGAATCGTGACTTCATCCCCCCCGGGGATCATCACAACTTCACAGTCACGTTTAAATGTACAAGGCTGGCTGGTATTGGAAAACATCGTCTCAGAAAATGTGGTCTGCTGCATGATATCTCAAGCAGCAGGCCTGTGTGCAAAGTTAGTAACTAACCGATCTGGCTTTGCTGGTAGTTCTCGATGCCCACCCGTTCAATCAGGTCAAGCTGGGTCTCAAGCCAGTCCACGTGCTCCTCTTCGGATTCCAGAATCCGGTCAAACAAATCCCGGCTAACGAAATCCTTGCAGGATTCACAGTGCCCAATGGCTTCCCTCAAGTCAGGGATTGCTTCCATTTCAAGTGCAAGATCGCATTCCAGCATTTCCCTGGTGTGCTCACCGATTCTCAATTTACCGACGTCCTGCATGCTGGGCAGGCCTTCAAGGAAAAGAATTCGCTCAACTAAGGCGTCGGCGTGTTTCATTTCATCTACCGATTCGTGAAACTCATAATCTCCCAAGCTTTTCAGGCCCCAATCCTTGAACATTCTCGAATGCAGGAAATACTGGCTGATGGCTGTTAGTTCGTTGCGCAGAACACGGTTGAGTAATTTTATGACTTTCGGGTCACCTTTCATTCAAGACTCTCCAGAGATATACAAATTGGGCCATACGACCATGAAAAGGATTCATTCTACAAAATGAATCAATTTCTTGCAGGAATGAGAATCGTTCGCAGGTGTTGCTTGTTCAGGACGATGAGACAAACTGAAGCTTGACAGAGGATATCTGTGCTCCCCCTTTCGCTAACGCTTTGTCCAATACTTCGCGCGCAAGTTTGACACAGCTTCCACACTGAGTGCCGCATCCGGTCATTGTGCTAAGGTCTCGAAAGCTGGTGGCGCCGTCATTCACCGCTTGTTGGATTGCGGATTCGTTTACTGCATGGCAAATACAAACATACATGGTTGAAGCGTATCGGAAGACCCGTCATCAGCAATTGATCCGGATCATAAATGCTAATAAGAATCATTGTCAACTGATTAAACCGGCAGACAAACAACCATCATTTCCAGCCGGATCAAAAATGGTCTTTTAGCAGGAAATCGGGCAGGAATCCGCCAGCGGCTCCAGAAAGGAAAGAGCTTTGTGATAAACCCTGCGTTTGAAGCTGACCACATTCTCTGCCGGGTACCAGAAATCCACCCATTTGTAGGTGCAAAACTCCGGCTCATCACACAGATCGAGGCTGAAGGCGGATTCATCGCCAAGAAAACGAAGCAGAAACCAGACCTGCTTTTGTCCGATGCACAGCGGTTTGCTGTAGTGGCGCTGGTATCTCCGCGGCAAGCGGTAGCGCAACCAACCCGGGGTGGATCCAAGCACTTCAACCAAATTCGGCGTCAAACCGATTTCCTCCCTGAGCTCACGATACATGGCTTCAAGAGGTGTCTCGTCTGTATTCATTCCGCCCTGCGGGAACTGCCACCCGTCACTATTGGAGCGCTGCGCCCAGAATACCCGCCGGTCATCGTTCATAAGAACAATGGCGACATTTGGTCTATAGCCGTCTGAATCGATCATGCCTACCGCTTGTTTGCCCTGAATGGAGCATGTGTTAATTTGTTAACCGGATTCCAGAATGTTAATCGTTTCTTTCCCATGATGCCAACAGCTCACCGCCGCCAGTTGTTCCTGCTTCTCGTTCTGCTCTCGGCGGCCAGCATTCTTATTGCCTCAGCAATTGGATCCGTGACGCTGGATTGGAATGAGTGGTCAGCAGCCATACGGGATTCCTCGTCGGAAAATGGCGAACTCCTCTGGCGCCTCCGTTTACCGAGGGCGGCAGCCGCATGGACTGTGGGAGCACTCCTTTCCCTGTCCGGATGCCTGATGCAGGTGCTTCTGCGCAACCCCCTGGCCGACCCATATATCCTGGGAGTTTCCGGTGGCGCATCCTGCGCTGCCCTGTTCGGAATGACCATCGGTGTAACCGCGGGCGCCATTCCTGCGCTGGCGTGGGCTGGCGCCCTGGTATCGATACTGATCGTTTTCAGCCTGGCACGGGGCGAAGGCCCATGGAGCGGCACGCGATTGTTGCTAACAGGTGTAGTCACTGCATCCGGTTGGGCCGCGCTGATCAGCCTGCTGTTGACGCTTGGCCCGGACAGTAGCCTGAGAGGAATGTTGTTCTGGCTGATCGGCGATCTGAGTTATTCCGGGCTTTCTTACTGGGCGCTGACAATTTTGTTTCTGGTTTTTATCGCCTGTTTCGGAATGGCGCGAAGCCTCAATGTGCTGGCGATGGGAGAAACTACCGCCCGACTTCTGGGTGAACCGACCCGCAAACTGTTATGGCTTGTCTACCTCCTGGCTTCCATTCTCACCGCGACCGCGGTATCCATCGCCGGTAATATCGGCTTTGTCGGATTGATCGTACCCCACCTGATGCGTCTCCTGGTGGGTTCGGACCACCGCATATTGTTGCCCGCCTCTGCGATGTTTGGCGGCCTCTTCCTTGTTTTCTCCGACACATTGGCCCGAACGGTGCTGGCGCCGAGGCAACTGCCTGTTGGCGTTGTCACGGCCCTTTTGGGTGTGCCCTTATTCCTCCTGCTGCTGAACCGGGCCAGGGTTAAGCAATGAGCGCCCTATGATGCATAACAGGACACTAGCTTGTTCTCGGGTTGATGTAAGCATTGCCGGTATACAGGTGGTGAAGGGCCTGGACCTGGAAATACAACCGGGCCAGTTCTGGGGATTGTTAGGTCCTAACGGTATTGGAAAAACCACACTACTCAAATGCCTTGCCGGCCTGGACCAGCCAACTACCGGACACATTCTTCTTGAGTCGCGGGATATCTTTGAACTACCGCGCAAATTGCTGGCCCGCCACATCG
>BS_KBA_SWE02_21mDRAFT_10000917_pt1 | contig 11101 bp, 9 predicted proteins | sample BalSeasSWE02_21m_FD_9196 | JGI IMG/M metagenome (IMG submission 9196)
TTGTTCGTGTCACCACCCGTACCGGTGCCGATGACATTCGGCTCCTGCATCATTACAAAGAAAGAGAAGCAATAAGTGAGCATTATTGTCAACAATCATCAAAGAAAAGGAATAAAGCAGGCTCTGCGCTTACGGTGGCCGCAATAGGATTGTTCGTGTCACCACCCGTACCGGTGCCGATGGCATTCCGCTCCTGCAGCATTACAAAGAAAGGAAAAGCAACAGCACTATAAGTGATGAGCAGCATGAAGGTCGACAATCATCAAAGAAGGGAAATATAGCATCCCATGTAGGCTTACTGGTCCTCCACTTGTTCGGTTTAGCCTAGTACTGTGTCGTTTTTCATTATTATTGTTCTTCGCTTTTGGTTCTTTTCTTGTCCTCTTTTTCGCTTGTTTTTTGGTTTGCCCTAAACCAAGAGAAGACATATACTCCATATTTCTTTTCGTTTTCGCCATAACCCTCAATTCGTATTCGCTCGGCTGGTATTCCAAGTCATCGGTGGCCTTCTCGGAGCTGGGCTGGTATTCAGAAGAGTCAAGGACCAAATTGTCCACGACCCTGGGCTGATGGTCTTCCGGTACCTTATCAGCAATCCTCGTGTCAATGGCAGGATTCTGGACCAAATTGTCCACGACCCTGGGCTGATGGTCTTCCGGTACCTTATCAGCAATCCTCGTGTCAATGGCAGTATTCTTGTTGGCCTCAGCGAGCAAGGCTTTCACTCTCTCTAGCTCTTTCCGCAGTAATTCTTTCTCGGGATCTTTCTCGGGATCTGCACAATCGGATCCGTGAAGACTGCTAGAACGAGACACTTGTGTGATATCAGAAACGTACCTTGGAATATCAGATGAAGTTTTTCTCCTTTTTGACTTTCCAACAGGAGAAGAAGGATTTTTCATAACAGGGTCTTTCGTCACGGTTTTTTTATTGTTGTCCCTGTAACAAAAAGGTTGGAAAACTCCATAATGTCTTCTCCCATCCTTATGTTTCGAGACTTCTTCCTCTTCTCTTGTGATTCCTAGCTTGTTTCCATGGCTTTCTTCTTTCGTTGCCCTTCGGTTAAGGACATCCACCATGCCATTCTTGACGGTTCTCACGATCTGGGCTATACAGCCCTTCGATCTTAAGCATGACTTTTTTGTCCCTTCCCTGCATTCCCTGTACCCTATCTTGTGTTCTTCCATGTATTCCTTTTCCAAAAGAATCTCCCAGCTTTCTACCTTGTCAAAGATCCCAAAGAAGCAGTACCAAAGCTGTTCTGCTGTGGCCAGTGTACCGTCGGCCTCAAAGATGTCATTTAGGTGTGACAACTCTGTTACTAGCTCCTCCGTTCCTAGAATCTTGAGGCGTCTTCGCTGAGCTTCCTTGAGTATCATGTTTCTGACCTTGACTTTCGCCCAAGAGCGAAGTTTTTGTATATCCTTCTTTGTTTCCTCTTGGAAATTTTGAAGAGTAACATCCACAGACTCTTGCTGCTGCTGCACACCCTGCTGTTCCCTTAGTTTCAGCAACAATGCAGCGGAGGCTTGCGTCTTGTCCTTGAAACCATCCTTACTTGTGTTCCACTCCTTCATCGAAATCCATTGTTCGACAGAATACCCATACGCTCCATCTGTCGTCGACATGATCTTGCTGTGTGCGTTTCTTCTTTATTTTTTTTCGTTATAATACAGAAGAATAAAAATAACAGTGGAGATATACTATTATAGTCTTGGTGGTTGTTTCTTTCTTGCTGTTTTTCGCGCCGGTTCTTGCGTTTCACAGATACTGTGGGCTTGTTAGAGGTCTTGATTTTAGCGATTACGCGTCCAAGTCGTTGATATATTCGCCTTCTTCGTGTGCGTTGTAGTTGGCTGCCCTGGGTATGGCCCCTAAAGCGTGATCAGATACGTGATTCTGAAGGGCGTAAGCTATGATGTTGCACTCTGGAATGTCGGTTATGACAGTGATGTCGTCTCCAGCTAGCGGAACCACGCTTCTCGGTACTCGAGTGGTGGATGTCTCAGGCAGCTGAGTATGCTCGTGTCGGAAGAAATAGAGCGGGTGTTCCTTTACTTCGTCAGTAGTGAGAAGCTCGATCGTCGTCGACAGAACCAGGACGTCTTTCGTGAGTTCCTGTACCTTGCGGGTCTTCAAAGCTTTCTGGATTTGTAGTTCCTTAATAAGGAAGATTATTTGTTCAGTGCTGATGGGACTGTTGCTCATTCGTCGGATAGCAATGGGATGTCGGCGGACTAGAACTATGGTAGCAGAGCGCTGAGGTTGTTGTCAGGCGCTATACCATATATACCGGTGATAGAGCAGGGTAACGTTAACTTCGCTATGTCTTATAATATTATAATATATAATAATATATAATACAACATATTCGTTTTGAAACTAAAAATATTTCCAACGGCAGAATTACTACGTATGTATTTGCTGCAGGTGTACGAAGGAAAGAACATGTCAAGAGAATACTACCGGTAATACAGTAGGATATATACATACGTACGTACCCGTACTGCATATGTAATAGGTGTACGGGTACTAGTATGGATGCTTCATCTCTCATCTTTTTCCAACGGCAGAATTACTACGTATTGAGTATGTAGTTCCTGCAGGTGTACGAAGGAAAGAACATGTCAATAGAGAGATGATGTTGAATCTGATAAAACATAGGATACTAATGGGATTATACATACGTACATACCGTACTGCATATGTAATAGTATTATGTATATTACCGGCGTACAGTATGGATGCGTCATCTCTCATCTTTTTTGTTGCTGTATCACCAGAATAACAGTAATACAACTATACATAGTACGACAGCAGGAGACAGCGACGTCGCTCCGCAACAACAGCGCAGCGCAATCGCGATATATTCTTATTACCATCACAATTCATCTCACCATCATCTCTGTTTGGTGATCCTCTCACGCTGCAACTGCCCTCAGACGGCCTTCGCTTATAGCAAGGCTTTCTTTGCGTCACTGCGGGTGTCAGGCTCTCGCCATCAGCCATGAAGTTTGATGATGATGAGTTACAAGAAGCATACGATCTTTTCGACGCAGACGAAAACACCCCCTTTAAGACCATAAAACAGGCTTACTACGCTTTAGCCCGTCGCCATCATCCCGACAAAAATGGCGATCAGGAATATTTCAAGGTCATCAACAACGCTTTCGAACTGATAGAAGAGCATCGTCGCTCATTAGAGGCGCGGTGTGATACAGCCAGCCGTAGGGACAACGGGGGGAAACGAAATCGCTCTTCAGAGGCGCGGTGTGATACAGCCAGCCGAAGGGACAACGGTGGGAAACGAAAGGCCCGGGATGAATCCACCAGTCGAACGAACGAAGGGCGAAAAAAAAAGAAAGCAAAGGCATCTACCAGCGAAGAAGGGTCTACTGAACCCAGTGAAGAAGCCCTCAGAAATATAAGAAAAAGAGCTCAACAGAGAGCTAAGTGGATCGCGGAAGAAAAGCTAAAGGAAGCGGCTCGCCAAGATGTTCATGAGGCCTTTCTTTTCAAGGTCCCCGTGCATATCAACGCCTATCTCGAAAGGTTCAAATATGGACCATATAGTCCCTATGCTCGACTGCCTGATCTTAGGCTGGAGAAAGCATATCAAGAGTATTGCCATGGCACTAGGGAATCTGCGCAGATTGAATACGAAGACAACCTACTGCGCACACCAAATATAGTTTTTAGCTATCTCCAAAGAGTTAAGTCAAACAAACCAATTTTTCCAAGGCATCAGCCAGACTGGAAATTGTACTCGGTCTACAGCTGCTATAAAGATATTAATCGTCAAAGTGAGGAGCAAAGGCTGTACGAAGCCTTGCTTCTCGAAACCCCTGCCAAGATCAAGGAATATTTGGAACAGGAAAACTCAGACAACCCAAAATTTCCTAGTGTTATGCCCAACCCACAGCTACAAGTGACCTATGATACTTGGTGTGCTGAAGTGGATGCAAGGAAAAGTTTTTTTTTTGTGAAACTTAAAGAGGAAAAAGTTGCTCCTGCAGTAGCTAAACTCCAATGTATCTGGCGCACCATCTCAAAGGCTGGTAATGAGCTAGGCGAAGACACTAGCGTGCTAAACGACAGTGGGCTGGTAGAAGGGAGAGGCGACGCTGCCAACGACGTGCAACCAAGAGGATCAGAACCTCTCAATCTAAGCGGAGGAGGCGCTCAGGAGCTAGGCGAAGACATTAGCGAGCTTAACGACAGTGGGCTGGTAAAAGGAAGAGGCGACGCTGCCAAGGACGTGCAACCAAGCTCAGAACCACTAAATCAAAGCGAAGGTGAGGTAATGGTAGAAAATCTGAGCAAAAGAGAGCAAAGAGCACAACAAGGGTTAATGAACCCCCGACTTCCTGTGCGAAATTCCAGAAGGCTATCCAGTGAAAGGATCTTACTTCTTCAGCGGAAAACCCAACCTAAAAGGTCCTCATCCACTTCTGCCTCACAAGTTGGAAGGCTGTTAGTGTCATCAGCAGGGACTTGGTTTTCTGTTTCTGAGTGCGGCAAGCGTCGTCGACTTGATTTGGAGTTTGTTAATTCAAACTTCAGAAAGAAGTTCATAAACAAATGTCTCCAGCACAGAGAAAAAATTCATACAGTGGATGCCGGGGCTCCTAGGGATGTTTCCCCAGCAATGGCGGCATCTTTGTCACCTATTGCGAACCCAATTGTACGTTATCCGCAGATGGGGAGAGAGACCTGTGTGATGTCATCATTTGCATCAGCCTTAAGTCATTTCAACGATCCCAAGGCTGAGAGAATCATGGCCTCAGCAATCTCCAGCAGTGAGATGACAGAGGACCGATTTGTTTTTTTGGTGGATCTTCTCAACAGTTCCAATCTCAAGTTCCGAGTTAGGAAGTACAAGAATCGCGTTCTTAATATACTTGATGACTTTAGCTGCTTCCCTACTGTCATTAGACTCGCTGGAAAAGACGGCAGTCTTTGTCACTCTGTGACAACAGCGGGGAAGTGGCTTTTCGACTCAAACCTGAGTCATGCAAGACCAATATCATTACCACTGTTGGATTGGTGTTGCAGTAGTGACACTGTTTCCAGCCAGTTCTCTCATGTTGCATTTGCTCTGCGGCTCACGGCGGAGAGGCCACGACCAGAATGGGATTTGTGCAGAGGCTGCAGAAGTGGAGGGCTCTGCGTTGCTGGGGTGGAGTCCCTTTGAATATTTGAGTGCCTACTTCATGTTCATCGTAAGATGATTTTTTTTTTCTAGAGCACTAACTACAGTTTCGTAAGTGTGTAATAAACCATTTTCTTAAACATATAGCCAAGATCTCCGCGACCTGAGCTTTAATTTCCTTCACATCAGCTTAGCCACGATCTCCACGATCTGAGCTTTAATTTCCTTCACATCAGCTTTAAGTTCACTGGCATACGTACCTCAGCCGTGTCGGATCCTATGGTACGCTGTAAAGGATCTTAAGTAGAAGTTATACGCAGTTAGGTACGTACCATTACAGAGACAGTATTGACAGCAGCGCCATATCAGGGGCATCAGATAATATTATTATCATTAATTTTTATTTGGATCCTCTTAGATGACATTAGCTATAGGTTGAAAATATAGAGGGCCTCTTGAACTGCTCAGTGGTTCCGAAGTAGGCATTCCATCTGGAGTCAATGATTGCATACTCCCTATTAAGTGCTAAACTATGAGGACAACCAGCTACGCTCCCATCATCAATTACACCAGCATGCCTTCTTGGAAGCATGATACAATACCGGCAGATCAAGTCACTATCTTTTCGCATGGTGGCACCAGCAGCCATTGTCATGGTAAAGTACCTCAGCCCCGAAATGTCTTCACTGGCTGCTGCGCCATCACTCGCGAAGATAGAAACAAGTGCACCATCACTCAAAGCGGCCCAAAATATATCTCTCTGATCAACTAACTCAACAACAGAAACTGGTTTGCCTCTTCGAAACGCTATTTGAACCTCTCTCAGCGTTTGGTATCTTTTATAGTCAGCCTTTACGTCTTTCACTCCAACTCTACCCTCGAGAAGCGAAGACACAGCATCCCCTTGTGATGCATTATAATCTTTGTCTTCACCCTCTTGCAATGGTTCAGATGAGCCAACAATGCGATCTATAGCCATACAATCAAGTACGTTCTTGAGCAAGTGCTCCTGCCAGCCTTTCCGGTAGCCGTTATGTAGAGGCTTCACTCGGCTCAGCACCTTCTCTCCTTGGCCTCCACCTTCCCACAAATTAGGAAGAGGTCCATATGTCCTCATAACACCTGGCAAATTAAGCAAGCAAATAAAGTTATATGAAGTTATCCATGTCGGAACGGTATCTTTATTCTTCTTAGTTTTCTTTCGAGGAACATTCTTGTCGAAAACATCAAATGCATTAAGAAAGCATTTGATGGACCTGTCTGCCTTTAAGATGTTGGTCTCGGTAGCTTCCTTAGCCATCAAAACGGATACCATTGACCACAGTGATTGGACAACTGCCATCACTTGAGCAACTGTACCTGAAGCTGGAGGAGCAACTGGTGGCGGACCCCCTTCCTGTGTCATACATAACGCCACCCTTTCTTTCAAAATTTTTGCCTTCCCTGCGATAGGCAAGTTTCTGTGGGACAGCCATAACTTGTTCTGTCGCACAGTCCATTTCTTATAAGGTCCAAGGGGCTCGACATATGGCTGCCTTTTGTCTGCTACATTTGGGAGACACATATAAAACCAAGGTAGCACCCGTGCAATGGCAAGGTAATTTTCTGACACCCAGCCACCAAAGCTTCCCTTTGTGTAAGGTAGCGCTTTACACCAACTTAGCGATAGCAGCTGCAAAGACTCCAGCGTCCCGCCAACTGACTTTACGAACCCATCGTACTTACCTCTACTGCGCATCCACTCTTCTATGCGCTTGATAGTTGCTCTGATCACTCCTAGAAAGATCAAATGCATTATGACATCTACGTGCTGAGTGAGTTCGGTGCCTCTTGTCCACAAAGCTGGAAATTCCCAGCGTTTGAAGTTGGATGGATTAGAGGCACGTTGTCTGCTAATGGATTCGTACTCTTTTTTTTTGGAGTGACGCAAATCGAACAAGGTGTTGTACCGTAATTCATTTGTTGCATTTTGTATAATTTCCTTCTTCGCTTCAGTGTTGATTCCATTTACCCATAGAAATGCGTTGGCATTCTCTATGGACCAAACGCCTGCCACTACTCTATCATGACACTTGACTACGGCATCCATCAAAGTACCGTATGTGATGAGTTTTGGTCTTAGGTAGTTCTCTTCTGGAAGTTCGTCAGCTGGGTAGTCCTTCGGTGGCTTGAAGTCTAGCAATCCAGAAGCGGCTTGGATTTCCCAGTTAACGCATTTAGTACACCTAATATCAGAAACAGCTGCAACTGAAAACAAATGCATTGCACATTCTTTGCAACTGGGGATACCTGATGCCAGGGCAACAAAGTCAGCCGCATGCCCCCATCTGGCAGTGTATCGCCCACCCCCAAGCATTATATAGTTTCCTGATCTCCTCTCAGGTTGGTCTTGCAGACCGGCAAATAATTCTGCGTAGACCCTCACGTTGCCTCCGTGTTTCTTGGAATAAAAAATGTTCTGGCTACTGTTACTTCTCAGTGAAGCCATTTCACTTGCAAACATCTGCTCAACTACTTCATGGCTGCACCCTTTCCTCCCGCACGCAATGGGATAAGTGTGCGTCAAGCGATGAATTCCGCCATCCGCAGGAGGGCAGATGGTGGCAGTCTTAAACCAAGTAGAGCCACGGTTGCTTTTCGATGAGTACAATGGCTCGAATTCATCCATCCACTCGTTGTAGTATAACAATAAATCTGGCATTGTCGATGACCCATAGACATTTGAAGCATTATCATAAATGGCCTGAGCTCTTTTGGATTCAGACATGGCCCTAATTGTCGTTGGAGGCTCCGATCCAGCTGTACCTCTAGTAATGACATCTAGACAAGCACCATGTGCCAAGATATCAGCAATACAAGCCCTTAGAGAGACATAACCATGGCCACTGACTGTGGTCACCGAGGGCCTTGGCAAGCTGCGTAATATCCCGTATTTGTCGTCAAGGTAATATCTTCGCATGAGCTGAATAGAATCGGGAATCTTGGTGAACAGCTTATTGTTCTCAGAGGCACCACTAGTTATTTTTGGTGGATTGCTCTTCTTCTTCTCTATATCTATTGTCTGCCTTATGATTGAACTGAGGAGTTCAACATGCCTAATGGGAAGAAAGCTTACCATTTTGGCAATGTCCATGTGATACTTGACCTCATAGTCATGAAGATAATCACAAGAGCAGATTTCATCTACTCTGCTTTGGCTTCGTGCCACAAGAACGCTGGTTCCTTGACCAACAAGGTTGCTCTTGAAAAATCTTCTGCTGTTGTCATTAAAGTACGAAAAATTAGCATCCATAACAGAAACTTTGCGAAAAGGTTGTTCAGCATCCATAACAGAACTTTCAGGCGGAGGCTGCAGCGGTATCACATCTTCTTCATTATGGCCATTGGGCGAAGGCTGCAGCGGTATCACACCTTCTTCATCATGGCCATCATTAACAAGAGAAGATGCCTCCACAGACAATGATATGCTCCAAGATGAGTTCATTAGAGCGTCGTGTTCATCTATGTGTTTTGTTCTGCTATGACGACAAATTTGGCGATTATTCTCCATCCGACACCGAAGGTTGGGGCACTGCAGGCATACTGCCCAATTTTTCGAACAGCAGGAAGCAAACACAAGCCAGTTAGCATTATGACTTCTCTGCCACGAGATGCTGTCACGTCCATTGCATGATGGGCATAGGGTTGTGCAATAAGCAGCTGATCTGGTAAGCTCTCTATAGGAAACTTGCATTGCAATGATTCTTTACTTCTTTACTGTGATATGTGGTGGCAAAGATCGTCGTCTTACGTATATACTTATAACCATAAGTATATGGATCTCTTTTCTGTTGGAATGTGCGTGGCGCATGATTTTACGTAATACGTATTATTGCCATGTATACTATTATAGTACCGGTAGTACCATGGTACTGCGTACTACCAGTATAGTACGGTACGCATGCTTCTTTTGCCAGGGAATAATAAGTGACGCACTTTTCTTGTATCTCTATCAATCTACAATGGCTCGAACAAAGCGAACCGCTGCTAAATCATATGGAGGTAAGGCTCCTAAGAAATCGTTGGCCACAATTGCCGCCCGTAAAACGGCTCCTTGCAACGGAGGTGTGAAAAGGCCACACCGTTATCGCCCCGGTACTGTTGCCCTCCGAGAGATCCGTCGCTACCAGAAGACTACTGAGTTGCTTTTCCGCAAGCTTCCTTTCCAACGCTTCGTTCGTGAGATCGCCATGGACTTCAAGACTGATCTGCGCTATCAAGGAACAGCAATTTTGGCTCTTCAAGAAGCTGCTGAGGCTTACCTTATCGGATTGTATGAGGACACCCAAATCTGTGCCATTCATGGCAAGCGCGTAACTATTATGCCAAAAGACATTCAACTGGCCCGTCGTATCCGTGGAGAGCGTAATTAGATGGTTGCCTTAAGCTATTTGGCATTCAACTGGTCCGTCGTATCCGTGGAGAGCGTAATTAGATGGTTACCTTAAGCTATCTAAAATTCGATTATATTGTTCCTACAAGAAAATCTCCCTAATCTATTTTTGTATATTTTTTGTTAACGTTCATAATTTTTCACCCCTGCTATTATTCACATAGTCACCAAAAGGAGGAAAAAACATCGGGAAGACAATAACGGCCATCGGGTGAAGAGCGTTCCCATTAGAGACGCTTATGGAAGGCATCATCCCGCCATAAAAGGGGACGAATTGCAGGTGTTGAGTACAAGTGGGGGAAGGTTTCATGAGTTTGTGGTGGTCGATTCTTTTTCCGAAAAGCGTGTTAGAGTGCGAACGAAGGATCATGGAGCCCATACATATGCAGCCAAGAACCTGCTCTTCTATCGAAGGCGGGGCGATACTTCCCCAGTCGCTGCACCGGAGCTGGAAGGGTGCGATGATCCTTCCGACAACGGTTCTGCTCCTCCAGTACCCGAACCTCTCCATTGGAGTCATTGCTTAATCCTTTGAATACATCTCTAGGAGCAATATCAATAAGAGAAGGTTAAATTAGGCTATCTAAAATTAAACTATCTAATATGGCACCTTTAATTTTATTTCTTAAATTGCCACCATTTCATTGCTTCCAAAGTTAACTTATCAATTTTCCTTGTAGCAGTTGCAAAGTTAACTTATCAATTTTCTTGCAAGCAGCTGCTACATCTGCTCTGATCTGATCCAACTGTCGCTGCAGTTGATCTTTCTCTAGAGCCGCACCATGTTCTTTCTCTTTAGGAGCCTCACCATGACGATAACATTTTCCAGCTTTCTTCACGGGAGTGCAGCACGTAGGAAAACTGCAAATGGGCACAAACACCTTGCCTCCATGACTATAACATAGGCCACCTTTTCTTTGGGCAAAGTTGTTGCATCCACTGTGGCTGCACCTGGGTGCTGCCTTGCTTGCACCATGCCGATGGCAGACCCCACCCCTCTTGGCACAGCTACCGCATCCAGGAAAAGAGCAGAAAATCTTGTTTACAGCATGAGTGCAACAGACCCCACCGCGTTGTGAATATTTGGTGCACCCCGAAACGACACAAATTGCCCGATGCTTCTTTCCTTTCAAAGCGGTCAAAGAAGAAGAAGCAACACAACTTGCATGCTGTGCAAGGGCCATTAGACCCCCCCACCGATCCTGCTGCATTACAAAGAAAGGGAAGCAATAAGTGATGAGCATTACTGTCAACAATCATCAAAGAAAAGAAATAAAGCAGGCTCTGCGCTTACGGTGGCCGCAATAAGATTGTTCGTGTCACCACCCGTACCGGTGCCGATGGCATTCGGCTCCTGCTGCATTACAAAGAAAGGGAAGCAATAAGTGAGCATTAATGTCAACAATTTTCAGAGAAAAGAAATAAAGCAGGCTCTGCGCTTACGGTGGCCGCAATAAGATTGTTCGTGTCACCACCCGTACCGGTGCCGATGGCATTCGGCTCCTGCTGCATTACAA
>BS_KBA_SWE02_21mDRAFT_10000918_pt1 | contig 11098 bp, 11 predicted proteins | sample BalSeasSWE02_21m_FD_9196 | JGI IMG/M metagenome (IMG submission 9196)
AAACAGGAAGAGAAAATATTGTAAAAGGTGAGGAACCAAAAAAGAATCTTTTTAGTCTTGATATCATCGAACGTGATACGATAAAAGCTGCACTTGATAAAACACGCGGGAGTAAGAGAAAAGCCTCAAAATTGCTAAATATTAGTGAACGAACTCTTTACAGGAAGATAAAACAATACGATTTGTTGGAAGAATGAATTCGAGTCTAATTCATAGAAATAGAATTAAAACACTAAGATTGATGATCTTTACTCTTTTGATAGGTACGATTGCAGTTGTTAATTTTAGATGCAGTTCTTATTCGTTTACAGGATCATCAGTCCCGACACATTTAAAAACTATTTCAATTCCAGTTGCCCAGGATAAAAGTCCAGCTGGAATACCCGGATTGAGAGAGTCGCTCACTGATGCGCTTATCCAGAAATTCATCAATGACAATTCGCTCCAGGTTTCTGGGCAGGCTTCAGCAGATGCCACACTAAGTTGTGTAATTACAAGCGTAACTGATGCACCTGCAATAGTCAGTGCTGGTGAACAGATTACAGCGAGAAAGGTTACAATTATTGTAAGGGTATTGTATAAAGATCTTGTTATGAAGAAAACAGTTTTTGAAAAAGACTTTACAGGCTATGGTGAATATGTTCCCGCACAAACTACAAATGAACGGGAAGATGCAATAGCAATAGCAGTTAATTATATCTCAGAAGATATTCTTCTGGCAGTAGTTTCAGGATGGTAATAAGAGGAAAATATTATGGATAATGTTGTTTTAATAGGATACTTTGTTTCGCTGTCAATACTATTCATTTTTGGTCTTCACGGTTTTGTACTGCTTTTCTATCACCGAAAGTATAAAGATGTAAACTTCAATCCTGAAAAAGAATTTGGTGAAACTCCTTTAGTTACTATTCAGTTGCCTTTGTATAATGAACTGTACGTTATCGAAAGACTCATCGATAAAGTGTGTGAAATTGATTATCCAAAAGATAAATTGGAAATTCAGGTTCTTGACGATTCAACAGATGAAACCGTTGATGTAGTTGCTAAAGTTGTTGAAGCAAAAAAGAAAGAGGGCTTTAACATTGAGCATGTCAAGAGAAGCAAAAGGGAAGGCTTTAAAGCAGGTGCATTAAAGGAAGGATTAAAAATTGCTAGTGGAGAGTTTGTCGCAATATTCGATGCTGATTTTATTCCTCATTCGGATTTTCTTGAAAAAACATTAAAATTTTTTTCCGATGAAAAAGTTGGAATGGTTCAAACACGTTGGGAACATTTGAATGGCGATCATTCACTTATTACAAGAGCTCAGGCACTTGCTCTCGATGGTCATTTTGTTATTGAGCAGAGTGTACGAAACAAAGCCGGGTTCTTTATTAATTTTAACGGAACCGGTGGTGTTTGGAGAAAATCCTGCATCGAGGATGCCGGAAACTGGCATGCTGATACTTTAACTGAAGATCTTGATTTAAGTTACAGAGCGCAACTTAACGGTTGGAAGTTTGTCTTTTTGAAAGATTTTACTTCACCTGCAGAACTGCCTTCAGAAATAAATGCTTTGAAGTCCCAGCAATTTAGATGGACTAAAGGTGCAATCGAAACTGCTAAAAAAATTCTTCCTCTTGTCTGGAGTTCTGATGTTCCTCTCAGAATAAAACTTTACAGCACATTTCATTTAACAAATAACATTGTATTCCCCTTTATTCTGCTCGCAGCAATATTAAATGTGCCTTTAATCTTTGTTAAAAACAGTGGTGGGCACGAATTATATTTTGCATTTATGTCCGTGTTCGTCCTTGCTTTCATAAGCTCATTTATGTTTTATCTTTATTCTCAAAAAGATATTCATCCTGACTGGCGTAAAAGAATTGTGCTCTTCCCGATTTTTATGGCTGGTAGTATGGGCTTTGCTCTCAATAACTCGCGTGCTGTTTTTGAAGGATTGCTAAACCGCAAGAGTGAGTTTGTAAGAACTCCTAAATTCAAATTAGTTTCTGAAAAAGATACGTGGGTAGGGAAAAAATATAATAACAAGAAAATAGGTTTTGCTGTTATCGTTGAGTTAGTCCTTGCCTTTTATTGTCTTATTGGTGTTGTATCAAGTATTTACTTTATGGAAATAGCAAGTCTTCCTTTTCAACTCTTGTTCTTTATCGGTTTCTCTTTTGTATCGATAACCTCTATTAAACATGCTTTTGCAAAAGAGGGAGTCAGTTGAGTGTGTGTGAATCGTGGATGAGAAGTTAACAGCAAGAGCCAAATTAATTTATGAGCGTGACAACAACTCTCCTTTGTTTTTGAAAGTTGCTGATTTTTATCTTCGAAACAATGATCTTCATACTGCAGTTTCGATTCTTGAAAATGGATTGAAGATATATCCAAACCATCCCTTAGCTTTTATTCTAATGGCTAATGCTCAACATTTGCTTGGTAATAATGTATTGTCGGAAACTTATTTACAAAAGGCAAGCGAGCTTCTAAATTCCAACCGCACTTTTGAACACTACAAACTCGAATTCAAATTACCTGATAAGCGGATCTCACCTTTTGACACATCAAGAGGCAATATATTTTTCAATTCATCGGATGATTATTTGCTTGATGAAGAAGTTTCAGATGATCAACTCAAGTCAGTCGATGATAATCTGCCACAGATTGCCGAAAAACTAATCAATACAAAGTTTGATCAAAGTAGTAATATTTCTCCAAGTGAAACCAATCAGCATGAATACAATCCTGATAAAAGTAAGCTAGCAACAGAAACTTTTGCGAATATTTATATCTCTCAGGGACAAAAAAGTGAAGCTATAAAAATTTACGAATTATTGATTCATCGTAATCCTGAAAAGAAAGAATACTATTCTGAAAAAATACGCCAGTTGAAATCTCAATAGTTTGCGCCAACATTATTCACTGAATGTCATCAGTTTAATGAAAGATTATCTATCAGGAAGGAAATTAAAAAAAAGTTTTTACCGAAGAGAATTACTTGAAGTAGCAAGAAGTTTACTTGGCAAAACGCTTGTAAAAGTTAATGGCAAGGGTAATTTAGCTGGAAAAATTGTTGAGGTTGAAGCATATCACGGAGACTTTGATAAAGCAGCACATTCGTATCGTGGAGTTACCAAAAGAACTGAAATTATGTTTCAAACTGGCGGATATTTATATGTTTATTTTACTTATGGCGCTCATCACTGTTGCAATGTTGTTACCGGAAAGAAAGGGCAGGGAACTGCAGTATTGATTCGAGCAGTTGAACCTCTCTCAGGAATTGAGACTATGAGTAAAAATCGTTTTGGAAGAAAACTTAAAAACGATAAGGAAAAATTTAACTTAACCAGTGGTCCCGGAAAAACCTGTCAGGCTTTTGGAATAAATAGAAGGCATTCCGGAATAGATTTAACTGGGGATAAAATATTTATTTTAGATGCAGAAAAAATTAAAAGTAAAGATATTGGTGTTTCTAAAAGAATCGGAATTACAAAATCAGTTGATCTACCATGGAGATTTTTTATAAAAAATAATCCTTATTTGTCACGCAAATGAAACCGCATCAAAAAATACTAATTGTTCGGACTGATAGAATCGGTGATGTAATTCTATCTATTCCGTTAGCTGAAATAGTAAAGAAAAATTATCCTGATAGTAAAGTAACTTATTTTATCAGGCAGTACACTCGTGACTTGCTAGATGGAAATTCATTTATTGATGATGTCATTATTGCAGATGAAGCTGATGGCGATATTCTTTTTAAAGAAAATCTGAATAAAATAAGATCAGGAAACTTTGATGCTTGTATTGTAGTAAATCCTACTTTGAAAATTACTTTGATAATGTTTTTAGCCGGCATTAAAAACCGAATAGGGACTGGTTATAGATGGTATTCAGTCTTATTCAATAATAAAGTTTATGAACACAGAAAGTTCGGTGATAAACACGAACTTGAATACAACATAAACCTGCTTACCAAATTAGGAATAAATAATAAAGATATTCCAAAAGAGATTAAGTTTCATCTTCAAGTTGACGAAAGCAGTTCAGAAAAAATCAGTTCTATATTAACTCAGAAAGGTTTCAAATCAGGTAACAAAATTATTATCGTTCACCCCGGAAGTGGTGGCAGTTCTGTTGATCTTCCAAAAGAAAAATTAATTGAACTTACCCGGATGCTTAGCAATTTAAAAAATGTATCCGTTGTCATTACCGGAAGTAAAAGCGAATCCGAACTATGCAAAGAATTTGAAGTAAATAATTCGGTTATAAATCTTTCCGGTCAGTTGAACCTTTCTTTATTAAAAGCACTGATAAACAATGCAAGTATATTTATTTCAAATTCTACGGGACCAATGCACATTGCCGCTGCAATGCGGGTTCACGTTATCGGCTTTTTTCCGAAAATATTAGCCTGTTCACAAAAGAGGTGGGGTCCGTATACGGAAAAGAAATCAATCTATGTCCCGACAATTGATTGTAGCAATTGTACCCGCCAACAGTGCGAAAAATTGAACTGTATGGATAGTATTGATGTTGGCAAAGTATTTGACGAAGCTAAGCAGGTATTGAAAATTTTATAATAATCTGGAGATCGGAAATGTTTTTCAATAAATGGATGTATGTTTTATTATTCATATTAGCAGGTAATCTTTTAATTATCCCACAAACTTCTAAGCAAAATGAAGAATTTAGAACAATAGAAAATAAAGCCTTCAAAGAAGGAGAAAAACTCACATTTGATCTTAACTATGGGTTCGTTACTGCGGGAATCGCCGTAATGGAAATTTCAAGAATTAAAAAGATATCAGGCAGAAATGCTTATCACGTTAACTTTCAAGTTAATTCAGTCCCGAGCTTTGATATGTTTTACAAAGTAAGAGATCGATATGAAAGTTATATTGACGTTGAAGGGTTATTCCCCTGGCGATTTGAGCAGCATATCAGGGAGGGTGGATATACTCGAGACTTTTCAGCTTTCTTTGATCAAAGGAAAGGAAAAGCCAAAACCAGCGAGGGTGAATATGAAATTCCACCTTACGTAAATGATATTGTTTCGGCATTTTATTTAGCAAGAACCTTTGATTATTCGAACATGAAAGAAAATGATTTATTTCATCTGCAGAATTTTTATAAGGATAAAGTTTACGATCTTAATGTAAAATATTTAGGCAAAGAAACCATTGAAGTGCCTGCAGGAAAATTTAATTGTATAATTGTTGAACCGCTGGTTAAAGAGGGTGGACTATTCAAGCACGAAGGAAATATTATTGTGTGGCTAACAGATGACGATTTAAAATTACCTGTTAAAGTTAGAACGAAAATCATTATCGGTTATGTTGAGGCAAAGCTTACAACATACGAAGGACTTGCCGGAAAGTTAACCTCAAAACAATAAAACAAGCTTTTTGTTTGTAGATTGAGGAGGCATTTGCCTTCTCTTTTTTATTAATCAATCCATAATTTGTTAACTTTGCTTCAAACAAATATTCAAGATAATTAGAAGATTAAATTGGAAAATTTTAACCAGGAACAAAATCCACCCGAGCCCGAAATACCAGGTGAACAAAAAATAGTTGCAGAATCTTACTCTCCTTATCCGCTTATTTCACCAGTTGCAGCTGCATTTCTTGGATTGATAGGGGGATTTATTCTTTATCAATTTGTTGGCGGATTAATGACTTTGCTGTTATTCGGTTTTGATCTTGAAGCAGCACCTGTCAACGGCTTAAGATTTGTCACCATCATCGGGCAGATTTTGTTCATCTTTCTGCCTGCTCTGTTTTTCAGCAAATGGATTTATGGCGACATCAGCAAAATTATTTCTCTTAAATTGCCGAAATGGAGAGAGTTATTTCTATTTGTTTTGGGAATAATAATCCTGACACCATTACTTCAGAGTTATCTATACATTCAGAATTATTTTATTGAGAAATTGGCGGAATATTCACAATTTATTAATTCAGTAAAGTTTTTACTCGACTCTTTAAATGAGCTAATTGAAAAAACTTTCGGTAACCTGATTCGAGCTGACAACTTTGTAGAAATGCTTCTGGTCATTATTACAATATCAATTATTCCCGCAATATGCGAAGAAACAATGTTCAGAGGCTACATACAGCGAAGTTTCGGATTTAAATTTAAGCCACATATTGCTGCATTAATTACTGCTTTATTCTTTGCTTTATATCATTTCAATCCTTATGGTCTTATTCCCTTAGCAATAATAGGATTTTATTTAGGATTTGCAGCATACAGAAGTGAGTCGCTCGTTATTCCTATTGTTTTACATTTTCTGAATAATTTTTTTGCAGTTATGCTTTACTTCATTATTGGTGACGATGAATTATTTAATAGCAATGTTTCAGATGTAGAATCACTTGATGCGAATATTCTCTATTTTTTCTTATTGTTATTTATGTTTATCACTTTAATATTTTTTATAAAAAATTATTATAAAAAGAATAATAACGTACAGGAGGTCTAAATGCCTATTTGCCCAAATTGTGAATACGAATACATTGATGGGATATTGATTTGTCCCGATTGCAATGTTGCACTGGTAGATGAGCTTAAAAATTTTCAAGAACTTTCAGAGGATGAATGGGTGCTGGTTTACACTTCTTTTAGTGTAATTGATGTTGAGATGCTCAAAGAAAATCTTGAGAGTGCTGGAATGTCTGCTTCAATACTTTCTCAAAAGGATTCCAGCTTTCCAGTACCAGGCGATCTTTCAAAAGTAAAATTATTCGTTAAGAAAGCTGACGTTTCTGAAGCACTTGAATTTATTCAGACTGTTAAAAGTAAGTCAGTGGATACAGAAGAAGATGGCGAAGAGTGAAAATTTTAAGCGAGTAATCGTTTCACTTGTTGGAGTACCGCTGATATTAATTGTCAGCTATTTAGGAGGTTACTATTTCTTTTCATTTGCTGCAATCATCAGTCTTTTCTCCTATTATGAATTTAGTCTTCTTGCTAAGAACAAAGGCGCAAATGTAAATCTTCCTTTGGGAGGTTTAATTATTTTTGTTTTACTTTTTAATCAATACTTACATCTTGCTGATCTCGAACTCATAATTGTATTGTCTTCATTACTGTTATTAACTGTTGAACTTTTCCGAAACAAGGGCTCGGCAATTTACAATCTTGGTTCAACTTTTCTCGGCATATTTTACATAGGAATTTTTGCTGCTTCTCTTATTGCTCTTCGAGAATTTCATTTTTTGAATGTTGAATCAAATGTGGATGGTGCATATCTAATAATTTCTATTCTTGCTTCGATTTGGATTGGCGATTCAGCTGCATACTACGGAGGCATTACTTTTGGCAGGCATAAATTATTCCCTCGTGTAAGTCCTAAGAAAAGCTGGGAAGGGGCAATTTTTGGTTTTATTTTCTCTATTGCCGCATTCATTTTAGCCAAACTAGTTTTATTGAATATTTTAAGCTGGATGAATGTTATAGCTATTGGAATAATTATCGGCACAGTTGGGCAAATTGGAGATTTAGTTGAGTCATTAATTAAAAGAGATTCAGAAGTGAAAGATTCTTCGTCACTTATTCCAGGACACGGTGGTTTTTTTGACAGGTTTGATTCTTTGCTTTTCAGTGCACCAGCGATTTGGATTTATCTTAATTATTTTGGTTGAGTTGTATTAAAAAATGAAAACAAGAGAAAAAGTTAGCGTAATAACTTTAGGTTGTGCTAAGAATACAGTTGATTCCGAAAGACTTCTTCGTCAACTTCAACTAAATAATCTGGACCTTCGGACAAATCCATCTGAAGCCGATACTGTTATTATTAATACCTGTGGTTTTATTGAAGCAGCAAAAGAAGAATCTATTAACATAATTATGAATTCAGTAGCCAGTAAGAATTCAGGAATTACGAAAAGAATTTTTGTTGCCGGCTGTCTTTCACAGCGTTATAAAGATGATCTTCAAAAAGAAATTCCCGAAGTGGATATGTATTTCGGGACCGAAGATTACGAAAAGATTGTTAAAGAACTGGGTGGTGAATTAAAACAAAATCTTTTGGGCGAAAGAGTTGTCTCAATGCCCTCACAAACTGCGTATTTAAAAATTTCTGAAGGATGTGATCATCCTTGCTCATTCTGTGCAATTCCATTGATGAGGGGGTTGCATCGTTCAAAATCAATTGAAGATCTTGTTTTAGAAACAGAATTTCTCGCTAGAAATAATACAAAGGAATTGGTGCTTATAGCACAGGATACTACCGATTATGGAAAAGATCTTTACAATAAAAGAAATATTTCAGAACTTATATCAAGATTAAGTGAGGTTAAAGGAATTGAATGGATTCGGCTGATGTATGCTTATCCGTCAAGATTCCCGGCTGATTTGATAAATGAAATAAATAACAACGAAAAGACCTGCAAGTATATTGATATTCCTCTCCAGCACATATCTGATAACATATTAAAGTCAATGCGCAGAGGAATTACCGGTAGGCAAACAAGAGAACTACTATCTAAGTTAAGAGAAGAAATTCCGGGTTTGGTGCTCAGAACAACTTTTATTGTAGGCTATCCGGGAGAAACAGAAAAAGATTTTCAGGAACTTTGTGATTTTGTCGATGAGTTCAAATTTGAAAAGATGGGAACGTTTACTTATTCACTGGAAGAAAATACAGAAAGTTATAAACTTGGTGATCCGGTTCCCGATGAAGTGAAAAAAGCTAGACAAAGCAAACTGATGGAAATTCAAAAAGAGATTTCAGCTGATAAAAACAGTGAACTTATCGGCAGAAAACTCAAAGTGTTAGTTGAATCTAAGGAAGGAGATTTTTATGTTGGTCGAAGTTATAGAGATGCACCTGAAGTAGATGGTGAAGTTCTTATAAAGTCGGATGATACTAATATTACACCAGGTAATTTTTATTTTGCAGAAGTGTATGATTCCGATGAGTACGATCTATTTGCAATTGTAAATTAACAATCAGGGATTTGAAAAATGAAAAATCTAATATTTTTTTGTTTAATAGTACTATCAGGATTTTCTTTTGCTCAAATTGAAAATTATTCCCAGAAACCAGAATTAAGAGTAAAATATTATCAGGATTTTATTGGTTTCAAGGGAGATGATGGTAAAACCCGTCTGGATGTTTTTATCCAGGTTCCGTATAATGCTGTCCAGTTTGTAAAAACAGGTCAGGGTTTTGAAGCTTCATATTCATTAACTGTTTCGGTTTTTGATGAAGAGAAGAATAATCTAATAACCGAAAAAATATGGAATGAAAAGATTGTTGCAATTAGTTTTGAACTAACATCTTCTCCCGAAAATTTTAACCTTGGTCACCGTTCTTTTGGGCTAACGCCGGGATTATACACTATTCGAACATCTTTATTCGATAACGATTCCAAGAACCAATATGACTCTGAAAATAAGTACGAAGTAAAGTCGTTTAATAAAGCTCCATCCTTAAGTAATATAATGTTGGTTGCAAAAAAAACAATAGTGGATGGTAATACTAAGATTATTCCAAATGTTTCAAGGAATATTCTGACTGACCGTGATGATTTATCTACATTTTTTGAAGTTTATGTTGATACCACCCGACTTTTAATAATTGATTACCTGATTTTAGATGAAAACGAAATCGAAATTCAGAAAATAACAAAACAGATAGATGTAAATAAAGGAACCAACCAGGTATTTAATAACATAGATTCTTTATCACTCAATCTTGGAAGTTACTATTTAAAAGTTACATTAAGGGATTCAAGCGGAGAAGATTTTGATTCCTCAACAAAATCTTTCGTATCCAGATGGTCTGGTGTACCAAATTCTATAACTAATTTGGATAAAGCAGTTGATCAGATGATTTATATTGCCAATCCGGAAGATGTAACTTACATAAATGAAGCTGAAAATCGTCTGGAAAAAGCAAAACGTTTCGTTGCTTACTGGGGTAAATATGATTCAAACCCTTCCGATAAATATAATCCTGTGTTCAATGAATATTATGGTAGAGTTGCTATGGCAAATGCAAATTTCACTACGTATTCGCTTGAAGGTTGGAGATCAGATAGAGGAATGGTATTTATAATTCTTGGTGCACCTGATAACATTGAACGACATCCTTTTGAATACTATGCAAAGCCTTATGAAGTTTGGCAATATTATAACCTAAACAGGAGCTTTTTGTTTACGGATAACACAGGGTTTGGTGATTACAGACTTTCACCGGATACACCTCTTTATGGTGATCTTTACAGGTTCCGATATTAAATCTTCTTCAGATAAGAGTAATGACTAGATTTGAAGAGGTAATGTGTTGGTAATGGAATATGTTTTATTGTTAAAATGTTGAGCTGTGGCGTTAGACTTACAACAAGATAGCAACGAAAAAATTTAGCATTTTTATTCAATGATACTTACCGTCACATTAAACCCGCTTCTTGAAAGACGATATTATTATTCAGCTCTCGATTTATCATCAGTAAACAGGAATGGAAAAGTTATTCTAAAAGCTGGCGGCAAGGGAATTAATATTAATCGGCAGCTTAACAAATTTGGAATACAGAATATTGCTTTACTTTTTACCGGTGGAAGCAATGGTAAACTGATTCGGGAATCACTTCACAAAGAAAAAATTATTTATTCTGATGTTATTACGAAAAATGAAACACGCGATGCTGTTGTAATAATTGATCAATCTGCTAAGAAAGTTTATTCCTTCTTCAGAACAGATACAGAAGTTTCTTCCTCCGAAGTTGAAAATTTCATTTCGAAAATGGAAAAGATGATCCCGACCTGTGAGCTTGTTCTTTTCTCGGGAAGTTCTCCCTGCAAAGAAACGGATATTATTTTTTCTGAAGGAATTAGGTTGGCAAACAAAATGGATAAAATATCTGTTTGTGATACTTACGGTAATCATCTGGAAAAATGTCTGGAAGCTTCGCCGACAATTATTCATAATAATGTTGATGAAATAGAATCATCGCTGGGCTTCATTTTGAATAATGAAAAAGACCATCTTTCTTTTTTAAACACACTTTACAATAAGAGGATAAAACAGGCGTTCATAACAGATGCTGAAAAGCCATTTTACGCTTCCAATTTTGACTTTCATTATAAGATTACTCTG
>BS_KBA_SWE02_21mDRAFT_10000919_pt1 | contig 11095 bp, 9 predicted proteins | sample BalSeasSWE02_21m_FD_9196 | JGI IMG/M metagenome (IMG submission 9196)
AGGGGGAGGGTTTTCAATTGGATTAGGCGGATTGGGTTTTGTTATGGGAATATCAGGCTCGTGGATGTTATTTACCGGACTTGTGGGCGCTTGGTTAAGCGCCGTTTTTTTGATTCCTAAAGTAGTTAAACTTGGAAATTTACATGGTTTTTTAACATTTCCAGAGTTTTTAAAACACAGCTACGGTACCACGGTTGCTATGGTTGCGGGTATTATTTCCTTTATTGGATATTTAGGATTTACTTCCTCACAATTTCTTGCTGGCGCAAAGTTAGCAGTTGGTACATTTCCTTCTCTTGATTTGAATCAAGCTTTATTGATAATGGGTGGTGTGGCATTGGTTTATACTGTTTTTGGCGGAATGAAAGCTGTAATTTACACAGATACTTTTCAATGGATTATTTTAATGGCTGGGTTAATATTTGTTGGAATCCCTATTGCTTATAACTTCTTAGGAGGTTATGAAGCGATTGTAAGTGTACTTCCTGATAAATATTTTTCGTTGCAAAACGTTTCTTGGGTACAACTAGTAAATTGGTTTGTAATTATTGTTCCTATTTGGTTTGTTGGAATGACACTTTATCAAAGAATATATGCATGTAAAGATGAAAAAACGGCAAAGAAGGCTTGGTTTATAGCAGGACTTTTTGAATATCCCATAATGGCTTTTATGGGCGTAATTCTTGGATTATTTGCAAGAGTCGCAGCCGCAAAAGGTGTTTTTATTTCAGATGGATTTGAAAGTGAAATAGGGATGGACCCAGAGATGGGAATGCCGTTGCTTTTAAAACATGCATTGCCTGTAGGCCTTATGGGGTTAATGTTGTCAGCTTATTTTTCGGCAATAATGTCAACAGCAGACAGTTGTTTGTTGGCAGCATCGGGTAATTTTGTAACCGATATTTTAGGACTTAAGCACCTTAACAAAAACAATATAAGAATTTCTCAAATTGTTACATTTATTGTTGGTGGAGCAGCAATAATTATAGCCACTACAATGCAAAGCGTATTGTCGCTTATGCTATTATCCTACTCATTTATGGTTTCGGGGCTTTTGGTGCCCGTTTTAGCAATATTATTATCAAAAAAAAGAAAACCTTTAGCAGCTTTGTTCTCAATGATAATAGGAGGTTCTTCTACATTGATTTTAACTTTTCTTAAAATTGAAATACCTCTTGGTTTAGACCCTATTTTAATTGGGATTTCACTATCTTTATTAACATATTTAGTCGTTAATAAATAAACGAGCACAAAATTATGATGACAAATATATCAGCTATTGAAGAAATAAATTATTTAACAAATTTCAGAAAAAAACTGCATCAATTCCCAGAATTATCAGGTAATGAGCAACAAACAGCCCAAGCTGTAGTAGATGAATTAAAATTATGTAACCCTACAAAAATTATAACTAAACTTGGAGGGCATGGTGTTGCTGCTGTTTTTAATGGCAATTTAAAAGGAAAGACCATACTTTTTAGAGCAGAATTAGATGCTTTACCTATTGCAGAAGAAAATACTTTTGAGCATGCATCTAAACATTCAGGAATTTCTCATAAATGTGGTCACGACGGACACGCGACGATATTAATTGGTTTGGCAAGAATGTTAAAATTAAATCCTCTTTTAAAAGGGAAAGTTATTTTATTATTTCAACCAGCAGAAGAAAATGGAAATGGTGCGAAAGCAGTTTTAGCGGATGAAAAATTTAAATCACTTAAACCCGATTTTGTTTTTTCTTTACACAATGTACCTGATTATGAGAAAGGTACTATTATTGTGAAAAATAATTCGTTTACCCCTTCAGTTTCAAGTTTAAAAATTACGTTAAAGGGAAAAACATCACATGCTGCAGAGCCAGAGAACGGTATCAATCCAGATTTAGCTTTACAAGAAATAATAGTCGCCATTAAAGCTTTAGATGATAATAATATAGATAGTGATACATTTTCGGTGATAACAACAGTCTATGCGACTTTAGGATCCAAAGATTATGGCATTTCAGCAGATTATGCCGAACTACATTTTACAATACGATGTTGGACAGCTCATCAATTAAATAAGTTGAAAGAAAATATTGATACTTTAGTAAAAGGAATAAGTAAAAAACATCAGCTTAAACAAACAATGGATTGGTTTTGCGAATTTGATTCAAATAACAATAATGATGAAGTTGTAGATTATATAGTAAAAGCAGCAGAGTCCAATTCTTTCACAGTTATTGAAAAGCAAACGCCATTTAAATGGGGTGAGGATTTTGGTGCATTTACCCAACGCTTTAAAGGCGCCATGTTTGCCTTGGGTGCTGGTAAGCAAACACCAGCATTGCATAACCCAGATTATGATTTTCCGGATGAAATAACACCTTATGGGGTAAAAATGTTTCACACAATAATCAAATTAATTCATGCATAATTCAGTCATTCAAATCAGCAAATCAGCATTAAAAAATAATATAGATTTTATAAAATCATTAATTGATAAATCTGTAACCTTATCATCTGTGGTAAAAGGTAATGCTTATGGACATAGCATTAGTGAAATGGTACCTTTATTGCAGGAATTGAATGTTAATCACTTTTCTGTTTATAGTTCTTTTGAAGCAAGACAAGTATTTAAAGTTGCAAAAAATGACTTTACAATACTGATTATGGGAGATATTAGCATTAGTGATGAGGATTGGATAATTAATAATTCCATAGAATTCTTTGTTTTCAACATAGCCAGATTAGAACAAATGCTTTCAAAAGCAAAGGAAAAAAGGAAGATTTTAAATATTCATATTGAGATTGAAACTGGAATGAACCGAACTGGATTTAATCAAAAAGATTGGATTCAGATTATTCAGTTAGTGAATGCTAATAAAGATTTTATAAAAGTGATAGGCATATGTACTCATTTTGCTGGTGCAGAGAGTTTAAATAATTATGTTAGGGTAAAACAGCAACAAATAGTATTTAATAAGGCAATTAAGTTTTTTAAATCTCAAGAAATAGAACCACAACAAATTCACTGCTCATGTAGCGCTGCCGTTTTAGCATTTCCTACTAAAAATTATGATATGGTTAGAATTGGAATTTTACAATATGGTTTGTGGCCAAGTAGGGAAACTTTTATTGCATATATAACTAAACTTAAGGTTAATACAAATCCTTTAAAACCAGTATTAAGTTGGAAATCGTATATTATGGATATAAAACAGGTATCTAAAGGTGAATTTATTGGATATGGTAATTCTTTTTTAGCAGAAAATGAAACTAAAGTAGCTTCTGTTCCAATTGGATATGGATATGGCTATAGCAGAAGCTTAAGTAATTTGGGAAGAGTTATTATTAATAATAACAGATATAGCGTAATAGGGACAATTAATATGAATATGTTTCTGGTAGATATAACGTCCGGTGATTCAATTGCTATAAATGATGAAGTTGTTTTAATTGGGTCAAGTACTGATTTAGAGATTTCGTTATCTTCATTTTGTAATATGACAGATCAGCTTAACTACGAAGTTCTTTCAAGAATTGATAAAGACATCCCACGAACTATAACAAAATAGTTATGGCATATAAGCTATAAAACGAATAATGGTAGAAAACATAATAGTATTTAAATATGGCGGCAATGCCATGACAAATCAAAATCTTAAATCGAAGATATTAGAAAACATTTGCTCCTTGAAAGAAAAAGGATACCAAGTTGTAATTGTTCATGGAGGAGGTCCTTTTATCAAGCAAACTTTGGAAGAAGTTAATATAGATTCTGAGTTTATTGATGGGCAACGAAAAACAACGCCAGAGGCCATGGAATATGTAGAAATGGCGCTTAAAGGAAAAGTTAATGGCAGCCTAATTTCTATAATTAATGCAATGGGACATAAAGCAGTTGGATTATCAGGTAAAGACGGGCAAATAGTAACCGCCAAAAAACGTTTGCATGAACAAACTAAAAACGGAAAGACGGAACTAGTTGATTTAGGGCAGGTTGGAGATGTAGAAAGCGTTGACACTTCCTTAATTGAATTATTATTGGAAAACGGTTTTATCCCGGTAATCACTTGTATTGCTTCTGATAAAAATGGTAACGATTATAATATTAATGGTGATCTTTTTGCAGGTCATATTGCTGGTGCACTTTCAGCAGAACAGTATATTATTTTAACAGATGTTGACGGATTAATGCTTGATAAGGACAATCCTGCTTCTATTATTCGTGAACTTAAAGTAGCCGAAATAAATAACCTAAAAGAAATAAAATGCATTCAGGGCGGAATGATCCCTAAAATGGATTCTTGTGAAATTGCCTTAGAAAAAGGAGCTAAACGAGCAAGAATCATAAATGGAACCATCCCTGAACAGATTTCATCCCTTTTTGAAAATAAAAAAATAGGAACAAGCATCACTGCATAATTTAAAGAATGGATATCATGACACAAAAATTGAATAAAACATATAATGACCTTGATAAAAAGTATTATTTACAAACTTTTAAACGTTATCCTTTAACATTTGACTATGGAAAAGGTTCCCATATTTGGGATGTGGAAGGCAACGAATATATTGATATGTTAGGTGGTATCGCTGTTACTAGTGTTGGCCATTCTCACCCAAAAGTAGTAAAAGCAATTCAAGATCAGGCAGCTAAATTAATTCATATTTCAAACTTTTATTTGAGTGAACCACAGGTGATGCTTTCTAAAAAACTGGTTGAATTGTCAGGTTTGGATCGGGTATTTTTTGCGAATAGCGGTGCAGAATCTGTTGAGGGAGCCATTAAAATAGCACGTAAATATGCGCACAGTATTGGACGCGGAGGAAATATTATTTCTTTTGAAAACTCCTTTCACGGACGTACTTTGGCGACAATTGCATCAGGTAAAAAAGCATATCAAAAAGGATTTGAGCCAATTCCTCAGGGATTTTCTCAAGTTCCTTTTAATGACATAGAAGCTATAAAAAAAGTTGTTGACAACAATACAGCAGCAATTATTATAGAACCTATCCAAGGGGAAGGTGGTGTTAATATAGTGGATAAAACTTTTCTCAGAGCTTTGAGGACCTTTTGTGATGAACAACGTATTGTATTGATTTTTGATGAAATTCAGAGTGGTATTGGTAGAACAGGTAAAATGTTTGCTAAAGAACATTTTGGGGTTGAACCAGATATTATGACTTTAGCGAAAGCTTTAGGAAGTGGAGTTCCAATTGGTGCGATTCTTTCAAATGAAAAAGTGAGTTCGGCGATTGAATTTGGGGATCACGGAACAACATTTGGAGGAAATCCATTGGTGTGTGCTGCTTCATTGGCAACCATAGAAGTTATTGAAACTGAAAATTTATTGCAACAGGCTGATGAAAAAGGGAATTGGTTAAAAGCGAAAATTGCAGCAATGAAAAATCCAGACATTAAAGAAATTCGAGGAAAAGGATTGATGATAGGTGTGGAATTTAATTTTGAAACGAAGCCCTTAGTAATGAAAATGCTTGAAAATGGGGTGTTGGCAAATGCTACAGCCGATAAAGTATTGCGTTTGGTACCGCCTTTAAATATAAGCTACGAAGATTTGGAAAATGTAATGGAAGTATTGATAAAATCATTAAAAGAAATAAAAGACCATGGATAAAAAGAAAATTGGTATTATAGGTGCAACGGGCTATACCGGATCTGAATTGGTGCGAATACTTACCAATCACCCAAATATTGAAATCACCATGATTACTTCAGAAAGTAGGGCAGGAGAACTATTTTCTGATGTACATCCTTTTTTACAGGGAATTGCCGATCAAAAATTAGTGTCAATTAAAGATATAGATACGTACGAACTGGATCTTGTTTTCCTTGCATTACCGCATGGTGTTTCCATGGATTTTGTGAAACGTTTTAAAGACAAATCTTTTAAAATTATTGATCTTTCTGGCGATTTTCGTTTGAGTTCAAAGGAAGTTTATGAAGAATGGTATAAACTAAACCATATTTTTCCAGAAGGAATTGAAAAAGCAGTTTTCGGAAGTCCTGAATTGTATTTTGATAAAATTAAAGATGCAAATCTAATTGCAAATCCGGGTTGTTTTCCTACAAGTGCCATTTTAGGTCTTGCTCCTTTATTAAAAGCCAATCTGATTGAGGAAGATCGAATTATTGTAGATTCAAAAACGGGTGTTACCGGAGCAGGAATAAAAGCTAAAACAGTAAATATGTATTCCAATGTAAATGATAATTTTAAGGCGTACGGGCTTAAAAATCACAGACATACTATTGAAATGCAAGGAATATTAGATGAGGTTTCTGGAAAAGAAACATTGATTCAATTTACACCGCATTTATTGCCTGTAGATCGTGGAATTCTAACAACTATTTATGCACGCCCTAAAGCAGATATGGATGAAATAAAACTTAAAGAACTTTACACTGCCTTTTATGAAAATGCGCCTTTTGTTAGGTTAAGGAAACAGGAACCAGCCATAAAAGATGTAAGGGGAACTAATTATTGTGATTTATATGTAACGTATGATAAGCGAACCAATATGGTGATTGTTATTAGTGTTATTGACAATCTAATTAAAGGAGCGGCAGGACAAGCAGTTCAAAATATGAATATTATGTTTAACTTAGATGAGTCTAAAGGACTGAATCTAATACCGTTAAACCCATAATATCTAATTTAAGAGAAAATTTAAAAAACAATAATATTTGTTGAAATGATTAAAAATATAACAAACGTACGGGGAATAACTTGTTGGGGTGCACATACAGGTGTTAAATCTATGAAAAGGGATTTAGCCATCATTTTCTCAAAAGTACCGGCAAGTGCAGCTGCGGTATTTACGCAAAACCAAGTGGTTGCAGCGCCAGTTACTGTATCAAGAAAACATATTGCTGATGGGAAAGCACAAGCCATTGTAATTAATGCGGGAAATGCAAATGCAGCTACAGGAAAACAAGGAATGGAAGGTGCTGAAGCCATGACGCAATCATTGGCTGATGAATTGAAAATAGATAAAGAATTGGTGTTGGTTGCTTCCACAGGTATTATTGGGGTCAAATTTCCAACTACAGAAATTGTGAATGGAATTAAAGAAAATGCAAAAAATCTGACCAACAGATCCAATGCAGGATCTTTTGTAGCAAATGCTATTTTAACTACCGATACCTTTGCAAAAGAAGGTTTTGTGGAGTTTGAAGTTGACGGCCGTGAAATTAATATGGGAGGAGTTGCAAAAGGTTCTGGAATGATTCATCCAAATATGGCTACAATGCTGGCATTTATTGTTACGGATATTGCCATTGAACCTAAGTTTTTAAAAAAAACAGTAAAGGAGACCGTAGACAAATCATTTAATATGATAACGGTGGATGGAGATACATCTACCAACGATATGGTTATTGTATTGGCTAATGGTTTGGCTCAGAATGATATAATCAAATCTAAAAAAGACAAAGGGTACGAAATTTTCAAAAAGCATCTTGATGAAATGATGATTCATTTGGCCCAGCTTATCGTTTCAGATGGGGAAGGAGCCTCAAAGTTTATTGAATATGAAATAGTGAATGCGCCAACAGAAGAGTATGCAAGAATAATGATTCGAAAAATTTCAGATTCTTCGCTTGTTAAAACCGCCATGTTTGGCCGTGATCCCAACTGGGGAAGAATTATAAGTGCAGCCGGTAATGCAGGACTTCCTTTTGATTATGAAAAAATTGATCTTTATATCGGTTCTGATAAAAAAACGGTAAAAGTGTTGGAACAAGGAATTCCATTGGAATTTAACCCTAATTACATCAAAAAACTATTGAGGGAATCACATCTTAAAATTGTGCTGGATCTTCATAATGGGAAAGCCAAATCAAAAGGTTGGGGAACAGATTTAACAACGGATTACGTGCTATTTAATTCGGTGTATACAACCTAATAAATTAGAGTGTTTAATTTTTTAAGATTAAATAATAATTATGGCATATATTACTTTAAATAGAAAATCATTAGCATTAAATTACAGTTATCTTCAACAATTGTTTAAAAAAAACAGTATTGAATGGGCACCTGTTTTGAAGATGCTTTGTGGAAATAAAACGTATCTTGAATATGTTTTATCTTTAGGAGACGAACAAGTTTGTGATGCTCGATTAACAAATTTGAGAAAAATAAAATCTATAAATCCTAACAAAGAAACTATATATATAAAACCACCCGCAAAAAGAAGCATAAAAAATGTAGTTAAATATGCTGATGCTAGTTTTAATACTGAATTTACAACCATAAAATGGCTGTCTGAAGAAGCAGTAAAACAAGAAAAAATTCACCGAATTATTATTATGATAGAATTAGGTGATTTACGTGAAGGAATTTTAGGCGAACACTTGCTTGAGTTTTATAAAAAAGTATTTGAGCTGCCTAATATAAAAGTAGTTGGTATTGGAGCAAATCTAAATTGTTTAAGTGGGGTAATGCCCAGCAAAGATAAATTAATTCAGCTGAGTTTATATGAGCAATTGATTGAAGCTAAATTTGGAAAGAAAATTGATTATGTATCGGGCGGATCTTCCGTAATGATTCCACTTTTATTAAAAAAACAAATTCCAAAGGGTGTTAATCATTTCAGAATTGGAGAAACCTTATTTTTTGGTGTTGATCTATTTACAAATAAAACAATTCCTAAAATGAAGAATGATGTTTTTTTGTTGTATACTGAGATTATTGAAATAACAGAAAAATCTATTGTTCCTTATGGTGATATGGAAGAAAATCCATCGGGAGAAACACTTGCTATTGACCCCGAAGATTATGGGAAAAATCATAGTAGAGGAATTTTAGATATAGGGCTTTTAGATATTTCTAAAACTGAATTTTTGATCCCAGTAGATAATGAGATTACATTTATTGGAGCCAGCTCCGATATGTTGGTTATAGACTTAAGTAATACCACAAAAAAATATAAAGTTGGAGATTTAGTGTCCTTTAAAATGAAATATATGGGTGCTTTGCTCATCATGAATTCTGAATATATTGAAAAGAAACTGATTTAATGTATTGCTTCATCTCTAAATTATTAAGGATCGTATTTAAAGGAATGAAATTTACTTCAAAATTGATTTCAAAGCAAAAAAACTTATCTAAATTTAACTTCTTTCTCAGTAGATAGAACTTAATAAAAATACAATTATGCGTTACAATAAAATTCCTTCAACATTATTTATTAAGAATAGAGAAAAGTTCATTTCAAAAATGGAAACAAATTCTATTGCGATTTTCACTTCAAATGATGTAATGCCTAACAATGCCGATGATGTTATGGGTTTTGCTCAGAACAACGATATATTTTATTTGAGTGGAATTGATCAGGAGGAATCTATATTGGTTTTATATCCTGATGCAGCTTTGCCTTCAAACCGTGAAATTTTATTTGTAAAAGAAACCAATGAACAAATCAAAATTTGGGAAGGTGATAAGTTAACTCAAGAGCAAGCTTTTGAAGTTTCAGGGATAAAAAATGTAAAATGGTTACAAGATTTTGAATTAACCATTCAGTATATGGCTTTTGAAGCAGATACTTTTTATTTGGGTCATAACGAGCATAAAAAGACACTAACAGCAGAAATGAATACTCAGCAAGATCGTATGATTTCTTGGTGTAAAGAACGTTATCCTTTACATGATTATAAGCGTGCTGCAAAAATTACGCGTGAAATTCGCCAGGTGAAATCTGAAGAAGAAATTGGATTGATGCAACAAGCCGCTGATATTAGTGTTGGAAGTTTCAAACGTGTTTTAAAAGCTATAAAGCCAGGAATGTTAGAATATGAATTGAAAGCTGAATTAACATATGAACTGTTAAAAAATGGAGCAAAACGACATGCGTTTATGCCTATAGTTGCATCGGGAAAAAATGCGTGTGCATTGCACTACAATACCAACGATTCTGTTTGTGAAAATGGTGATATGGTTTTGATGGATTTTGGTGTTTGTTATGCCAATTATAATTCAGATACTACACGTTGTTTTCCTGTAAATGGTAAATTTTCAAATCGTCAAAAAGAAGTTTATAATGCGGTTTTACATTGTTTAAAGGAAGGTACTAAATTATTAAAACCTGGAGTTGTATCAGCAGTTTATGAAAAAGAAATGGCTGTTTTAGTTGAAACACAATTGATAAAATTAGGACTTTTAAATGCTGAAGAAGTGAAAAATCAAGATCCGGATAAGCCATTGTATAAAAAATATTTTATGCACGGAACAGCGCATCATATAGGATTAGATGTGCATGATGTTGGCTTATATACACGACCTTTTGAAGCAGGAATGGTGCTAACCTGCGAACCTGGAATATATATTCCAGAAGAAGGAATTGGTTGCCGTTTAGAAAATGATATTTTATTAACCGAAACAGGAAACATCAATCTAACAGCAGCAATGCCAATTGAAATTGAGGATATTGAAGCTTTAATGAAAAAATAGTTAATATTTTTATTTAGTTCTTTTGAGGTTTTTAATTTCAAATATAATATTCGACAGATTATTTTTATCTTTTCGATTGTTGTTAACCTGAAAGCCGTTTTTTTCTAAAAGTTTTTTAGAATTTTTGTTTTCAACATGCGTAAAAGCCTCAATTTTATCTAAATTTAATTTATTAAAACCATAGTCAATAACACAATTAATTGCGTCGTGCATGATACCTTGGTTTTGAAATTCAGGATTTAAAGCATAGCCAACTTCAGCAGTTTTGAGGTTGTTGGAAAAATTCCATAGGCAAATGCTTCCAATCATTTTTGGATTATTTATGAACGTAATTTCCCAAGAAATACTTTTATTGTTCTCAATTTCAGTAATTATTTTTTCAATAAATTTTAGCGCATCAGCTTTATTCTTGGTTTGTCTATTTTCAGGTCTTTCTATAAATTTATTTACTGTTTTATCCGACCTTAAAAATAAGACTTCGTCAACATCTGACACCTTGATTTTTCTTAAAAGGAGCCGTTCTGTCTTTAATTGTGGAAAAGGTTGAAATTTCATTTGAATTAGTTTTTTAGAGTTCGTTTTATTACCGTAAAATAAATCCGTTTTTCATAGGGTCTTTTGGATCAATAACAAAAGTTTGCATAC
>BS_KBA_SWE02_21mDRAFT_10000920_pt1 | contig 11093 bp, 7 predicted proteins | sample BalSeasSWE02_21m_FD_9196 | JGI IMG/M metagenome (IMG submission 9196)
CGTAGTGGAGCGACTGCCGACGGTGGGGCCTGATTCGGGTACCTGGTCCGTGTCGGGCTTCACGAGACGCACGTCTTCCATGGACACCCCCAGTTCTTCGGCGCATATCTGGGGCAGGACCGTGAAGGCGCCCTGTCCCATCTCCGTGATGCCCGAATAGAGAAGGACCGAACCGTCTTCGTGGACGTATACGTTGGCGCCGCAGCCATCACCGTTGGTGCCGATGCTGGTGCGATACCATCCCATTCCGATCCCCACGCCGCGACGTTTGCTGCTCTCAGCATCCAGATAGTCGTTTCGTCCAAATCTCTCTTTCCAATCGAAAGATTCGGCGCAGGCCTCCAGGGTGTCCAAGAGCCCCACACTCTGATCCAGTACCTGTCCGGTGGCCGTCGCCGATCCGAGCCGGAAAGCGTTGATGTGCCTTACGTCAAAGGGATCCAGGCCCAGTTCACCGGCCAGTTCGTCTATGAGCTGTTCATGGGCGATGTGCACCTGGGGCGCTCCGAACCCGCGCATGGCGCCCCCGTAGGGATGGTTCGTATAACAGAGGTAAGCGTCCACTTTTGCATGGGGGATCTCATAGGGACCGGGCATCATGATCATGGAGTGAATGTGCGAACCTCCGGCGGGCGGGATGAGCGGGCCAAGCCCTGCGTAGGCCCCCTGCTCGTCGTAGATTACCCCTTCAAAGGCCAGAAGCTTTCCATCTTTCCTGGCGCCGATCTTTAACTGCATGATCATGGGGTGGCGCTTGCATGTCTGGATCGTGATTTCTTCTCTTTCAAGGGCAATGCGGACCGGGCGGCCCGTGTGATGGGCCAGGACCGCCGCCCTGCACCCGATATCGATGGGGGAATCCTCTTTGCCGCCGAAGCCGCCGCCCATGTGTATCTGGCGTGCGCGCACCTGGTTCACCGGAACACCGAGGACTGCGGCAATATTTCTTCGTACCGTAAAAGGGGCCTGCATGGGCCCTTCTACCAACATGGTTCCGTCCCTTTGCGGAACGGCAAAAGTGATATCCGGCTCCATGTAGGCATGTTCAAGGAAGGGGACCTGATAGGTCCGTTTCAGGATGACGTCTGCTTCCGCAAAGCCTTTTTCCACATCGCCCTTTCGCAGTTTGTTCTTTTGAAGAAGGTTTCCTCCTTCGTGGACCTTGGGGGCGTTCGGTTTCATGGCATCGCGGGGATCGAAAACCGCCGGCAGGACCTCATATTCCACCCGGATCAGGGAGAGGGCCTCATGGGCAATTTCTTCCGTTTCCGCTGCCACGAGGGCAACGCCATCGCCCACGTAGCGTACCTTGTCTGCACATATGACGGGCTGGTCAGGTAAAATGGCGCCGAAACCGTTTCTGCCCGGCACGTCTTTTCCTGTCAGGACTGCCACAACTCCTGGGAGTTCTTGTGCTTTTTCCACATGAATGGCTTTGATGAGCGCGTGGGGATGGGGGCTTCTGAGAATTTTGCCGTGAAGAAAACCTTCCTGGGGGTAATCCGCCCCGTACATGAGTTTTCCGGTCACTTTGGCCAGGTCATCCGTTCGCGTAATGGAATGGCCTGCCACCGACAGCTTTCTGTCGGGCGCCGTGAGCAGCCCGTCGAGGTCCGGTTTCTCTTTTGTGAGGACCTGTACCATTCCTTTTCCTTCGGTTTTGTCTTGCATGATATTACCTCTCGAGGATGGACTTTTCCTGCCGATCATCCTTGTGACTTTTTCATTTCGCCGGCGGTTGCGACTGCCTGCACGATCTTCTGATAGCCCGTGCAGCGACAGAGGACTCCTGAAAGGGACCGCCTGATCTCCTGGTCATTGGGTTCAGCATTTCTGTCCAGCAGGGCCTTCGCATTCATGATCATACCGGGGGTGCAGAATCCACACTGGGCTGCTCCCTCGTCCATGAAAGCCTGCTGGATTTCATGGAGTTGCCTTTTTTCATCGGCCAGACCCTCTATGGTGGTCAGGGACCTGCCCTGAACCTTTGCGGCAGGCAAAATACAGGAATTGACGGGAATCCCATCCAGAAGCACGGTGCAGGCGCCGCACTCTCCTTCGCGGCATCCCACCTTGGTTCCGGTAAGGCCAAGCCTGTCTCTCAGAAGATCTACGAGCAGGGTATCCGGGGATATGTCCATGGAAATGTTATTCCCGTTCAATGTAAAGGTAAGTGTAAGCGCGTTCATGGGGACCTCCTATGAACCAATTTGTGCAATGGCCCTGGTGAGGCCACGTTTGATGAATACTCTTGCCATCTCCTGCCTGTAATCGCAGGATCCTCGGAGACAGCTGTCTCTCGGGGTGCATTCCTGCATCCCACTGTTTGCCGCCGCAGCAAAGGTTTCCTCACTGATGGGCGCCCCTTTCAGCCCTTCTTCCACATTTCGGGCCCTGTAGGGGACAGGGGCGACCGGTCCAATGGCAATGGCTGCGTGGTTTATGATCCGTTTTTCCATGTCCGCATTGACAACGGCCGCCAGAACCAGCATGGGCAGCGTAAGCGCCTTTCGTTTGGCAAGCCTCAGGTAACATCCCCCCTCATTTTCCTTCAATCCCCTGAATTGAATTCTGGTCAGGATTTCCCGCGTGCAATCCAGGGCGGTTTTTCCCGTATCCAGGAAAAAGTCGGTAAGAGGAATATTTTTTACGCCTTTGCTTCCGGCAATGGTGACGATGGCGTCAAGCGCCAGAAGGGGTATGCTCGTATCGGCGGCCGGCTGTCCACTGACCAGATTTCCCGCAACCGTTGCGACATTTCTGATCTGGGGCGATCCCACGGACGCGGCCCCTTCGGAAAGAAGGCCGGCCTTTTTTTTGATCAGCTCTGATGTGGCCACCTGTGCATGGGTAACCAGACCTCCCAGGACGATGTTTTCTCCATCCTCGTCAATCCCGTCCATCCCCCCAATGCCCGTAATATCCACGAGAGCTTCCACTTCAATATCCCGTCCGCGCAACTGAGGGACCACATCGGTCCCGCCTGCAATCACCCGGGCTCTTCCCGCAAAACTCGCTAACATTTCCAGCGCTTCTTCCAGGGTTTTTGGTTGCAGGTACTGTTGGACCTGTATGTTCTTTGCCCAGTGAAGGTCTTTAAAGGTGGGTGCCATCTTGATCCTCCGAAAAACAATTATTGCCGACACCAGGAAATCCGGCCGGCGGTTCAGATTCAGTCTGTTCAGTCCGTCGCGGAATCCGGATCTTCACAATCCCCGCGTTTCAGTTCCAATCGAATATGGTCCTGCATCCTTTTGTTATGCGCCTTCATGATTTTTTCCGCAACCGGCGCATCTTTTTTCCTGAAAGCCTCAACAACGTTCCTGTGATCCTGGTAGAGCTCTTCCAGGACGGGCGTCATATTCCAGATGAATGGCTGAGAGCGTCCTTTGATGTTTTCGAGGAGTTCTTTTAACAGCCAGTTCCCGCACGATTCGTAAAGGATGGCATGAAAAGCGAAGTCCGAATTGGAATATTCCACCACATCCTTTTGTTTAACGGTCTGCTCCTGCTTTTTCAGGACTGATTCCAGACGTCTGAGTGTCCGCAGTGTGATTTTTTCGCATGTCAGGCCGGCCGCCAGCCCCTCTAAGAGTCCCCTCACCGTATATAGATCGTCGGCCATTTCCAGCGTCATCTGGGCCATGCGAATTCCCTTGCCGTGCGTATGGGTGACCAGCCCTTCCTCCTCCAGACCTTTGAGGGCCTGCCACACGGGGGTACGGCTTACGTTCAACTCCTTTGACAGATTCTCCACGTTGATCCATTTTCCAGGGGTAAACCGGTAGGATGCGATCATTTCACGCAGGGCCTTTTCAGCCTGATTCTTCAAAGTCAACCGTTCGAGTTTTTTTACCATTGGATTCTGTGTGAAAGGTCAGAGTTTATGAATGACATTCATTCTCCCGAAGCCTATTTCAACGGGAGCAGGTTGTCAATGGAAATTTAATAAACAATCAAATTTTTGTGAAATGATATTTTGCTGAGGCTTACAGGTTATCATTCTCCGTCACGGGCCGCGCCAAGGGTTTTTTTTCACCCAATCCTCGATTCCGGGATCACAAGAAGCCGGAAAATGATTTTCATTTCTGAATGGATCCATTGCATCAATTCTTGACAGATTCCACCCCATATGACAATCTGTAAGAAAGGCTGTGGGATTCTAATGATTTTTTCCATTCTTTGATTGTGGGAAGCGTTCACCAAACCCTCGAATTCACCAAACCAACAGAGAGATCCGGAGAAAGGAAATGACGACAAATGACTCCCAGAAATAAAAAAGCAGCAATCGGCAGCGATTTAAAAAAGCTAGGAAAGATAGCTTTCGGCTTTAAAAAACAAGGGAAATTCAGGGAGGCTGAAGAGAAATATCTTGAGATTTTAAAAAAGGACCCGGACAATACCTATGCCCTTGTGGGAATCGGGGATCTGAAACGCCTGAAAAAGAATTTTTTGGAGGCGGTCCGGTACTACCGGCGATGTATAGAGGCGGTCCGGTACTACCGGCGATGTATTGAGATCGAACACGACAACTGGTACGCTTTAGCGGGGATCGGGGATGCCTTTCGCGGCCTGAAGGATATGGACAGCGCTCTGGAAGCCTGGCGCCGCTGCCTGGATCTGTATCCTTACGAATATAAGATCGTGTCGAGGATTGCCGATGGCTTGAAGAAGAAGGGCGATTTGGTAAACTCGAAGAAATATTATTTGAAGGCCCTTCAGGAAAATCCCCATGATCCCTATTCCCTGATGGGGCTGGGGCAGATTGCCGTGGAACAGGGAGACGACGAGGAAGCCCTCCGTTTTTTTGAAAAGCTGATTGCGGTAAACAGGCGACCGGTAGGAGCGCTTACAGCCGCCGCAAACATCTATCGGAAACGGAAGTCTTTTGAAAAGGCAATGGAACTCTATGAAAAAGCGATCAATCTGGAACCTAAGAATCCTTACGCGCTGGGTGGAAAGGCGGATTGTCTGAGGGGTATGAAACGGTATCCATCGGCCATCAGGCTCTGGGAAATCGCCCTTGAAAACGGTATGGACCAGAAGATCGGCCTGACCAGAATCGGAGATTCTTACATCAGCCTTAATGATTATGAGCGGGCGGAGACAAATTATCGAAAGGCCATGAACATAGGGTACGACAAATACGCCTATCTGGGTATGAGCAAAGTGCATGCAATGAAAGATCGATTTGATAAGGCACTGGAAATATTAAAGATGCTGGTCGATAAAGAACCCGGAGACCCACGCATTTCGGCCGAATCCAGAATCCTCATGGAAAAATATCCCCAAGCCAGGGAGCTATATTCAAAGAGTCCACCACCAGGCAGGGAATTGCATTGAGCCTTAGATTCAGAAANGGAGGATGAACNGTCATGGGAAGGATCTGTACGACTCTTTGGATGTCAATGCTTCTGCTGTTCAGCGGTATTGTGTTCTCAGAAGCTGCCGAAAAACCGATCCGTATCGGCGCCACCGTATCGCTGGAGGGAAAATACATGGAACCGTCGGCTATGGTCCGGAAAGGGTATCAGCTCTGGGCGGATCAGATAAATAAACGCGGCGGTCTTCTGGGACGTAAGGTGGAACTGGTTTTTTATGACGATAAGAGTCGAAAAGATATCGTCGGTTCTCTTTATGAAAAATTGCTCACCAAAGATCGGGTCGATCTGGTTTTGTCTCCATACGGTACGCCCCTGACTATCGCGGCTTCCGATGTGACGGAGAAGCACAAGGTTGTCATGTTGGGCAGTGCCGCCGCCGGTGAAGAAATCTGGGAAAGAGGATACCAGTACATCTTTGGGGTGTATGCGCCGGCAGGCCGGTATTTCATCGGGTTCCTGGATTTAATTGCCAGAAACGGTCTGAAATCGCTCGGTATTATCTTTGAAAATACCTCTTTCAATAAGTCTATCGAAAAAGGAGTTCGTGAATGGGCTGCGCGGTTTGGCCTGGATGTGGTATACTGCCGGGGCTTTAATGATCCTGCCGGAGAATTCCCTATTCTTCTTAAACAGGTCATGGGAAAAAATGTCGATGGGCTTGTTTTTTCAGGGTATCCCCCGGAATGTTATCGTTTCATTCAGATGATGAAAGAAATTAATTATCGCCCCGGCGCCCTTGCTTTTACGATCGTTCCGGTTCAAATGGATTTCCGTGAAAAAGTAGGGCCTTTTGCAGAGGGGGTATTCGGCCCTTCTCAGTGGGAACCCGATGAAAGGATTCCCTTTCCGGGAACCGCACAGTTTATCCGTGATTTCAGATCTTTTTCCGGAAGAATGCCCACCTACCATGCAGGATCTGCCTATTCCAGTTGCCAGATCCTGGAGAAAGCGATCCTGTACGCCGGTTCCATCGACCACCAGAAAATCAGGCATTTTGTGAGCAGCCTTGATACCGCAACCGTCATTGGAAGATTCAAGGTTGATCACACGGGTCGGCAGATCGGCCACAATCCCATTCTTATCCAATGGCAGGATGGAAAGAAAGAGATTGTGTATCCTGCAAAAATGAGTACTTCCCTTCCCAAACTCGGTCGATGAGAAGATGATTATGGGAAAGAAGATGAAGCGACCGTTCGGAAATAGTCTCCTCTTCGGGGTCTTGGTCCCTGTCCTGGTGATCGGCGCCCTCTTTTCTTTTTTTCTGACCAGGTTTCTGGAGCCCCCTCTGTTGTCCTTCTTGAAAGAACAGGCGGATACTTCCCTGACCCATGCGTCGGATATGGGAATTACCATATGTGAGGAACGCCTGGATGACCTCCTCGACCTTCGAATGGAAGACAATCCTGAAATGAATCTGTCGTCCAAGAAACAGGCCATTGAAGAGATCAAGGGCATTCATGGCAAGCATTCCGGAATTCAAATGCTTGTGGTAGGGCAGGACTGGGAAATTTTAGGTGCAACGTTTGCCGTTCCCGCTGTCAGGCTGGTGCTTCCGGACTATTCGAAAAAGGGGCGTGATGTTATTGTCCGGGAACTGTGGGGCGCGCCGGTGAGGATTTCGTGCCGATATTTTCCTTTCTGGCGATGGCATATCGTGAGCCTCATCTCGGAAAAAGACTATATGGCGCCCATATTGATGGCGAAGAAAATTGTCGCTGTCGGGACCTTCGGCGTCCTCTTGATCGTCCTTTTTACGGTGCTGTTGCTTTTTGTCTGGAGGGTGAACCGTCCCCTGAAGCAGATTATGGACGCTGCGGAGAAAGTCGGGAGAGGAAACCTGAACCCTTTGCAAGTCAAGAGAAAGGATGAGATAGGGAAGGTGGCTGACGCTTTTAATGCCATGGTCAAAAGCCTTTCGGAAGACAAACGGAAAATAAACCACATCCTCCAGGAGTTGAGGGATTCAGAGGAGCGATACCGTATTCTTACCGAGCATTCCCTGACCCATATCGCCATGATACGGGAAGAAAAATGGATTTTTGCCAACAAAATCATGATTGAAACACTGAACTATTCGGAGGAGGATCTATCCGCAATGAAATTCTGGGAAGTACTGGATACCCGTGATCGAGATTGGGTGAGGGGGAAGATTTCAGCACTTGAAAAGGGTGATCTGAAGGAGGATCATTTCCAATGCCGATACAAGACCAGTGAGGGAAAAACACTCTGGTTCGAGATGCTGACGACATTGATCCTTTTCCAGGAAAAACATGCGGTCATTATCCATGCCATTGATGTTACCTCCAGGAACAGGGAACAGAAGGAGCGGAAGGAACTGGAGGCAAAACTGGCGAGGGCCGAAAAAATGGAAGCCGTCGGCGCTCTCGCGGGTGGGGTAGCCCACGATCTGAACAACATTTTGAGCGGTCTGGTCAGTTATCCCGAGCTTCTCCTCATGGATATCCCGGAAGACAGCCCCTTGAGAAAACCGCTTATGGTGATACAGAAGTCGGGCCAGAAAGCATCAGACATTGTTCAGGATATGCTCACCCTGGCCAGGCGGGGGGTGGCCATCGCCGAAGTGGTGAACCTGACGGAAACCGTCTCCGAATACCTTGCAAGTCCGGAATATCAGAGGCTCAGGTCGTTTCATTCAAATGTTTTTGTGGAAGCCAGCCTCACAGAAGATCTTTTGAATATCAAAGGTTCTCCCGTTCATCTGTCCAAGACTGTCATGAATCTGGTGTCCAACGCGGCTGAAGCCATGCCCCGGGGCGGGACCATCTTGCTGTCGACCGAAAACCGGTGCCTGGAAGGGCCATCCGGAAGTTACGAAACGGTGGCGGCAGGGGATTATGTGACACTGACCGTTTCAGATACCGGAATCGGGATAACACCGGAAGATATGGGGAAAATATTTGAGCCTTTCTATACAAAAAAGGTCATGGGAAGGAGCGGCACAGGTCTGGGTATGGCCGTGGTCTGGGGGACGGTGAAGGACCACAGTGGATATGTCGATGTGCAGAGCACAGAGGGAAAGGGAACTGTGTTTACTCTCTACTTCCCTGTGACGAGAGAATTAGCACCCGAGGCGCAGTTGCTTCAACCCCTTGAAGAGTATCTGGGGAATGGCGAATCGATTCTCATCGTGGATGACGTGGAAGAACAGAGGCTCATAGCATCTGCCATGTTGACAAGACTGGGATATTCGGTGGTGGCCGCGGCAAGCGGGGAAGAGGCCGTCGTTTATCTGAAAGACCATCTGGTGGATCTTGTTATCCTGGATATGATTATGGACCCCGGAATGGACGGATTGGATGCCTACCGGGCTATTCTTGAAATGCATCCGGACCAGAAGACCATTATTGCCAGCGGGTTTTCTGAAACGGACCGTGTCAAGGAAGCCCGGAATCTGGGCGCTGGATATTATGTGAAGAAACCGTATGTTCTTGAAACGATCGGTTTTGCAGTCAAGAAAGGTTTGAATGGCTAAGGTTTTTTGCAGGGTCAGGTGGATAGGGCGTTGTCCCTGATCGGGACGGAGGAGTGTCTGGCCTTTTATCGTTCACTTCAATTTCAATGAAAAAGGAAAAAAACCATGACGCAGGACATTTTTTACGAATACGAAGACAGCCAGTTTGGGGACGGGGTTGTCCTCAATGAATACAGAAATGAATTTTCTTTCGTTGCAGCAAAACAAAAAGATGGAAAGACCTTTATGGAATGGATGTATCCACAGAAGAAAGATGGCACAAAGGGACCAATCGACAAAAGCCTGCCTTGGAAAATCAAGCTCGGAAGCAAAGAGGAGGCGATCCGGCTCCTGAAGTTCTTTCTTGAAAAACTGGAAGGAGGGCCTTCTGCTTCAGTGGAGGCGCCCAAGCAAACCCGGCGCAATGATGCCCCTCCTGAAGACTACGATGATGCACCGTTTTGAACACTCGGAAAAAGCTATCCTGAACATGCCCGGACACGTCGTCAGGGGGAATGGTGACGTTTCCGAATAAATTACGAATTGACACTTCAGGAGAAAACGTGGTAGGGAACACAGTCTCTTCGGTCCATCCTTTTATGGAAAGCTGAGCCCGAAGAAGCTTTTTCTCACGCCTGGGTGGCGGAATAGGTAGACGCAAGGGACTTAAAATCCCTCGGTCCTTGTGACCGTACGAGTTCAATTCTCGTCCTAGGCACCAAATGAAATTAAGGGGTTACGGAAATTTTGCCGAGCCCCTTATTTTCGTTTTGTGGGTAAGAAATCCAGATTGCTCCCCACCCTGTCCCCACTTTTGTGATTACGTGGCATGATGATTTGTGAAGCATAGAGAGTGGAACTGGTCATGAAAAATTGGATTGTCTATGAAAATGCCGCCTCCCAACTACGTCAACCGGCTTCTTCGTTTTCCGCAAGAAAAGATTTTCAACTTTCAACTTCCATCCTCAATATATTCAAAAGCCTCAAAAGGTCATCTCGCAATCCTGTAGCGACTCCTTTGACGGACACCTATCTGACATTGGCCTCTGTCTGACATGCCTCACCACCCGAACGTTGATTCTCGTGGTTCTCAGAAGGCCATATCCGGCTGGAAACGTTAGAAATTATCCGATACCGGGACGGACTTTCAACCCATGCCGCTATGGATGCCTTTGACGCTGAACGTCGATTCTCGTCCATCTGGTGGCTTACCTACCCTTTCTCAAGAGCCCTTTCATTACATATCCACAGAAATCTTTATCCCCATCCAACAAGTATATTTCAGGACTGGCACTTCAAAAATAGCTTGAGGAAGGCGAGATTGATGAGGCGGAAGAGTGGTTTGAAAAGGCGGAAAAGGCGGGATGCTTGAGTGCGCCGAATGCCTATCAATATGGGATGCTTTTAATTGAGGAAAGAAGCGATGAAAAGAGAGGGAATTTCTTTTTAGACAAGGCTGCTCAAGATGGATATCCTCCTTAGTCGAACTAAAAGATCATTTCGTATGCCCTAACCGTAGTTCTTTTTTTTTGAATTTGACCTGTCTTAATCCAGCCGGAATTTTCCCGCTTGTGTGATTTTCATTTCTTGGTGAGATCCAGGGAGATTGGTTGTTGAGAGTGAAAGCAATGGATTCAAGGGTGACACATTTAACCTTGCGTTGGACACTTCTGAATTTTTAGGTCTACAAGCTGTTGAAAATCGGTAAGAATTGAGTGAAGAGGTGTGCAATACTTATGCAAGGTATGTTGTATCTTTTACTTTCAGCTTTGAGCTGTTCCGGTTTATCCGGGTTAGGAGATACATTCTTCTTTTGGTTTTCTTTCGGAGGGATTCTTGGGTATCAGTGCTTACCTGAGGCATACGACAATATCTCGATCAACAAATGAGAGGGCAGTAAAATGAGGGCAACTAACAGATGGGGCAAGGTTCAGATAAAGGTCCTCCTTTGGGGATTAATGGCAATCTGGTGGTTATCTGTTGCTCCAAAAGTTTCAGCTCAAACCTACGACTTTGATGAAGGGGTTGAGATGGTTACAAAGGCTCTTATTTCAGAAAACAGGGAGATCCTGAAAAACAAGAAGCTATCCGTTTTCGGAATCATTGAGAGCAGGTCGGAAAAAAAGTGGGAGGTTTCTTCCTTTATTGAAGATGGGATTGTGGATGCGCTTGTAAAGAATGGATACAGGGTTATTGAGAGAAGAAGAATCCAGGATGTAATCCAGGAAGAACTCAAG
>BS_KBA_SWE02_21mDRAFT_10000921_pt1 | contig 11083 bp, 10 predicted proteins | sample BalSeasSWE02_21m_FD_9196 | JGI IMG/M metagenome (IMG submission 9196)
CATCGAAGATATGCCTGGATTAGATCCAGACCAGGTGCGCTCAGAGTGGAATGCCCAAATTCAGAAGTTTATCCAGCTAACCGGTAAAAAACCGGACCATTTGGATTCTCACCACCACACTTCCTATTTTTCCCAAACACTATTCCAGATAATGCTTGAACTTGCCAGGGAATTTGAGTGTGCGATCCGCCCTCCATTAGCAGAAGCAGGCTACGGCCTGCCGCTTGATCTTCCATCTGAGCTGGGAGATCAACCCCTGGAATTTATCCCTGCTTTAATAAAGCTTTTCCCCCCTCGTCTCCCGGATAATTTTTTCTCCAGCTTTTACGGCCAGTCTGCAACCAGAGAAAATTTATTAAGAATACTCTCCGATCTGCCTGCTGGAACATCAGAAATTATGTGCCACCCCGGTTTTTCGGACCCGGAACTGGTGAAAGTCTCCAGTTACAATATTATTCGTGAGGTTGAACTGGATATATTGATGGATCCAGCCATAAAAAATTGCATAGATGGTCATTCCGTCCAACTGATCACCTATGCGCATCTTTGATGATGAAAGTTTTTACAATGGTCATTATCAAACACTGTAAGTGAAAATATTCTGTCCTTCTTAGTCCAGTTTTTCTCCGCTTACTTCCATCCACAATTCCCTGAACTTGAGTGCATCCACTTCCATAACCGGGCTTTCGCACATAATGCGTCCTTTTGCGCCTGAATCCGCCAATGCCTGCATCAGTGCTTTAAAATCCATGTCTGCTTCTTCAAAGATCAGGTGGTTCTTTTCGCCTTTAGGACCGTAATTAATTCCAGAAAGGTGGATATGTAAATTTTCCATGCCCTTGTCGCCCAACGCCTGGCGATAGGCATCCAGAACTCGCATCCACTCCTTATGGGTATTCATGCTGCCGTCACCCGGGCGGGCATGCAAATGCGCAAAATCAATGCAGGGGATCACTCCAGGAACCGCCAGCGCCAGCGCCAGTGAATCTTCCAGCGATCCGATCACAGCCGATTTCCCCATCGTCTCTGGTCGCAAATTCACCGGATTTCCGGATGCTCGCACCTCATCCTGGCATCCCTGCAATCTTGGCAGAACCACCTCAAGGACTTCTTCAACCGGACGTCCAAAATATGTCCCAGGATGAAACACAATATCTGTTGCTCCGGCAAGGTTTCCAAAATAGGCTGCGTCGATCAAATATTTGCGGAGACGGGTCCATTTTTCTTCATCACAGTTCAGGTTAATATAATAAGGGGCGTGAACAGAGAGAGCAATATCATTTTCTTCAGCCGTCGCCCGGATCGCCTGGCAGGTGGTTTCTGAAACCCGCACTCCCTGTACCCAGGCAAGTTCTAATGCATCCAATCCGATCTCCCTGGTGTATTTAATACCCCCGACAGTTCCACCTGGATTTTTGGGAGTCGCAGCGGGAGAGCCGACTGTACCAAATCTGAATGACAACATGCGTTTTTCCTTTCCCGATAAGTAGTTAAATTATTACTTTTCCAATATCAAATGAAACGATACGTAATTTTTATAAATTTATATCAGCGGCTCAACCAATTCTGAAAGTATAACCAGAGCGGTGGCCCCATAATCATCAACCCCACTACCACCGAGGCAAGTGCAGCGATCAAAACAGCCGCGGCACCAACGTCTTTGCCTACCTTTGCAAGGGGATTTTGGTCCGGACTGGCAAGGTCAACGACGGCCTCCAGGGCACTATTAAGAAACTCTGCTGTCCAAACCGTACTGATGGTCACGAAGAGAACAGCCCAATCCCGGACCGGTAATTTCAAGAATAGCCCCAGCAAGATGACCAGAATGGTTACAACAGCATGGATCCAGGCATTTTTCTGCGTTCGAATGACATACCACCAACCCCGAAATGCATGCCTGAATGATAAGGCTCGTGAGTAGATAAATTTACCCAATCTATTTCCTTAATCCTGACCTTCCAGAATTTTTATACCAGCCAACCCCAATTCTTCCAAAACCTTTGCTTGCATCTCCCACATTTCTTTTTTTTCTACTTCGTTTGCATGATCAAACCCAAGCAAATGAAGCATTCCATGAACAGTGAGTAATTGAAGTTCTGTTTCAACAGGGTGCCCGGCCTGCATCGCCTGGAGGTGAGCCTGCGGATATGAAATAATAATATCCCCCAGGTATGGCTTTCCTGTATCAAGGTCTATCTCATCCGATGGAAAGGAAAGCACATCGGTTATGTTGTCCATCTCCCTAAATTGCCGGTTCAAATCTTTTATCTGGGCATCATCCGTTATCACCACGGTTACTTCGATTTCCCTATCCGGGTCAACTTCTTGATTGGTGGTCTGGCTTGCAATAACAAATAATTCAGGCTCCAGGGTTAAATTTAAATTTGGGTTGAAATTAACATTGATCATTTAGCCTTCTTTCTGAAACGTGGCATTTTTGTAAAAATGATCGGTTTTTTCTCTTCTTCAGGAGGCTCCAAGACTTTGTGGGTATCATCCTTCGGGTATTCCAATCGTGGATGATATACACCCTGCATAGTTGTTGAAAATGATTCAACAATTGAACTCAAATCCTGCTGTGTAAGTGGTGTATCGTTCAACTGATCTTCGTTTTGGGCTTTTTCAACAACTTTGCGAACGATCTCTTTTAATTCTTTTTCAGTCTTGGGTTGTTTTGCTCTCACAATTGCCTCAACTCCATCTGCAAACATCAGCAAAGCAGTCTCTCGTGAGCGAGGCGTAGGACCTGGATAACGGAATTTTTCAATATCCACTGCGGACTTATCACCTCCGGCTAGTTCCACGGCGCTGTTGTACTGATAACGTGTAATCAAGGTTCCATGATGTTCAGCGATGAAATCATGCAGGCGGCGCGGCAATCTATATTTTCGAGCCAGAGCTAATCCATCCGTGACATGGGCAATGATCGTTGCAGAGCTTACCGAGGGGTCTAGATCATCATGCGAATCTATGAAACCGGGTACCTGGTTTTCAATAAAAAAGGAGCCATTCTCTGCTTTGCCAATATCATGATACAGTGCGCCCACCCTGGTCAATAAAGCGTCTGCTCCAATTTTTTCTGCAGCCTGTTCGGCCAGGTTTACAACTTGCAAACTGTGCTGATAAGTACCTGGCGCTTTGAGCAGAAAATACTTGAGCAAAGGAAAATCAGGTCGTGAAATTTCCAGTAATTGCAAAGCGGTTGTTGATCCAAGAAATTGTGCGAGAAGGAATTGCATTAATAAAGCCAGGCTGGCTGAGGCGATCCCATTGAACAGTGCTGCTCCCGCCAGGGTTGCCACACCTATCATATCAGTCTCAATAAATGGAAGCCGGTAAGCGATCACCACCGAAAAACCAACTCCCGCAACTACAATAGATGCCCACAAGAAATGACCCACCCTGCGTGCAGAACCTAGTGCCAGAATGGCACTCATACTGCTCAAAAAATAATATGGCATAAGGTCAAGCGCATTTGGCAAACCATAGGCAGTAAATACACATAGTATTAAAGAAAAGACGATACCGCTTTGCATTCCAAATAATGCAGAGATCAATAATCCAAAGGCAGGTATGGGTAACAAATATGGAACAATGGTGCGATTTGGTATGCTCAGACGGGCCGCGGCGAAAAAGACAAGAAAGAGAATGGCGATCAGGATCAAGCTGCGCAGATCATCAATAAATTTTGGACGAACACGCGTGAGATACAACAATCCGAGGATCATCCCCAGGATCACAACAGCTCCGCCACCAAGATATTCAAATTTATTATCCACAGGTATGATCAGGTCCTGGGCTACAAGTGCCTCATAAATCGTCGGTGTTATGACCTGACCGCTCGAGACAACCATCTCCCCCGGGCGGTAGGATACAAGAACCGGTGCTACCGAATTTCTCGCCAACAATCGTGCTGCTTCTGTCAGCTCCGGGCTATAAAAGCTATTTATTGCCACAAGCGGAGAGACCAGTCTCACGACAACATTCACTTCCGATTCGCTTAATGTCAGGCTGACTCGGGACGGTAATCCCAACCGAATGGCATCCAATCCATCGCTGCGGATTTGATTTCGCATGACCAATTCAAGAACTGTGGATGCTTCCCTTCTGACCAGTTCCCATCTCTCATCGGTAAGCGCCAGCAGATCGTTTGCAGTTTCCTCATTTAAATCCAGATTATCTATAACCAGCAGATCAGACACTTTCTTCTCCGGGGTATAAAATCGATTTTCCTTGATAGCACTAATGGCCGCCAAAGAAATTCTCATCTTATCGAGCTGAGCCCTGGCAATGGCTGGGTCGGATGCATCATAAACAGGTGCGATCGCCCGTTCTGCTACAGTCTGTGCTTCTTTGGTTCGAATATCACTGATAAATTCAATTTTCATCGGTGCGCGTAGATCTTGTTGAGCAACATCCCCCAATTGCAATGATGGGCTATCGATACGGAAAGCCCAGGGTTGGATCAAAATTGCATAAGAAAGAATAACTACACTGGCGAAGATAATGCCAGAGAATATCGAATGCTTTGAAAAATTGAGTCTCTTTTTTTTTGAAATTTCCATCTTTGAGTTTTATTGTTGAAGGAGCGAGCGTACTGCCTGACTGATGCGATCACCCGGTGCGCGACCTTGTACTCGGGGCAATAAGATCTTCATAACTTTGCCCATATCAGCAGGTGATGTTGCCCCAATCTCTGCTACGGCATCTTTAACCAAAGCCATTAACTCATCTTCGCTGAGTTCCTCTGGTAAAAATTGTTTTAGCACAATTATCTCCGCCTCACTCGCAGCGATTAGATCCTGTCGATTGGCGCGCCTCGCTTCATCCAGTGATTCGCGCCGTGTCTTGATCTCCTTTTGGATGATACTGAAAATTGCATTTTCTTCCAATGTTATGCGTTGATCGACCTCAATTTGCTTGATCGCTGCCAAAACCATGCGAACCGTGCGTCTGGAGACATCATCACCCGCCCGCATGGCATCCTTGACTGAATTTTCAAGTTTCGTTTTAATATCCATTGCTATCTTCTCGCTTTATGTATTCACGTGACCCATGGATTGATTAAAAATATCGCAATATTCAATAACGAATTATAGTTTATTATACATCATGCAAAAAATCCTGAAGTAATGGTGATCAATTCCGCAAATTCTTTATCGATCATCACAAATTTTGATCTTTCTTGCGGATATAGATCGTTTTATCCACCTTCGCATACACTTCCCCGTTCAGGTCAGTAATGTCAAGCTGGTAAACCCGGTCCATTGATTTAGCTTTTTTCAATTCTTGCTGGATGAATTGCACCTCCTCATCAGTAATCTCAAAGCAGGCATACAATTTACATTTTCCGGGTTTCTTAAATTGGATCGTTGCGGCTTTATCCCAAACAACATAATCCGGACCCAAACGCTGGATAAGCATGATCATGTACATGGGGTCAACTGCAGCATACAGGCTTCCACCGAAAATTGTCCCGACGTAATTTCGCGTCCGCCAATTGTGAGGAATTTCAAGCTTCAATTCGCTCCAATCTGCAGAGATGTAAGTCACCCGGCCTCCCGTCCCGCGATATGCCGGGTGAATACGGAAAAACAAACGCATTAGCCGTGTTCTGAATGATTCTGACATAAACCGCCTGTCTAACCGTTTATAAACCGATCGTATTCTTCAGAAGCCAGGTTGCCTTTAATGATCTCAAGCTCAGCCATTGTTCTTTTCACCGCTGCAGAAAAAGCATATGCAAATTTCTGTCCGCTGACCGGGCTATCCAGATTCATCCAGGCGTGTGAATCGGGTGGCAGGAGAGGAATAACAAGTTTTTTTAAGAAAGGTATGAAACTTAATAGCTCAAGTGGATAATACAATTTTCCGGATCTAAGCTGTGGGTTTGATAGGATCAGGTCATCCAAAGGATCAATTTCATCTACTGAAGGCCAGGCAAGATCATCAAATTGATCCAGCCACAAGGTTATATAATTGCTATGAGCATACAAATCCTGAGCGGTGTGTATTAGTCGCCCGAATGCCATCCAGGATGAATCCAGTTCTTTCCGGTCGATCGATAAAAATACAGCCTCACGTTGTTTTTGAATGTATCCATGGCTTTCTGAAATTTCATTGTTGTCAAAATGATATTCAGAGTGTCCAATTTGTCCCCTGAGCCAATCCTGTTTCTTGTTAGCTAGAATCACGATTTCCAAGATTTTCGGGTCGAAGGTTTTTTCCAACGCCGTGCGGGTTATTTCTACATGAAATGGGATCAACATGGATTATCTCAGTTTTTTCAACTCAAATACATTCATCGGATGGCTGAACCCTTTTAACTCGATCGGACCCCAGGGAATTGCATCAATTTTATCTTGCACTGTTTCATATACAATCTGGTCAATTAATATTTGTCCTGGTTTTGCAGTAGCCTCCAGGCGTTGAGCAAGGTTAACTGTTTCCCCTATGGCTGTGTAATTGAATAATTCACTCGTCCCCACATTTCCGACCATCGCTTCTCCTGAGGTAACACCCACCCTGAATTGCAGGTGGTGGTTGGGGTCAGCAATACGTTTATGGGACTCATTTGCGCGTTCAAGGATACTCAAGGCAGCTCTTACAGCCCGCAAAGTATGGTCTGGTTGTGGGTCAGGTGTATTCCACAAAGCCAGGACAGCATCCCCCATAAATTTATCCAGGGTTCCTTCTTCATCCAGAATTGCTTGTGCAGCAAGCGACAAATAATTATTTAGCAGCTTAAATAGTGTTTCAGGGTCTGTTACTTCACTGAAATGTGTAAAACCACTTAGATCTGCAAACAAGATGGTCGTATTTTGACGAACTCCATCCAGGCGCAGGTTACGCGCGTCTGCAAGCAGTCTATCACGTACCCGTGGCGCAACCACCCTCCCAAAGGTCTTGCGGATGCGTTCCTGCTCGGCGATTAATTGTTTCCGTTCAGTAAGGTCCTCAAAAACGATCGTAGCACCTTTCGTCCCAAGGTATGCATCCCGCAGGGGTGAACAGGAATATCGCAAGAAAAGGTCTCCGCGTGCCTGCATATGAGGTGAGCTTTCTGCACTGAAGATACTAGCCCCGTTTTCCAAAACATTGAAAGTTGCCAATCCGATGTCCGGATTCAAACCTGGCAGAGCGTCGTTCAATAATTGTCCCACAACATCAAGCATGGGCACACCTAAAATTTGTTCCGCAGCCCGGTTAAAGAGCGTGATCTTACTTTGCAGGTCGGTAGTGATCACCCCGGTTGCGATTGAAGCGAAGATATCGTCCATCATGTTTTTCATTTCCAGGGTCTGTTCATATGTACGCTGCAGATTATTGAACATACGAGCATTCTCAAGCGCGAGAGTAGACTGACCTGCAACCGTGTTTAAGAATTCAAGATCATCGCTTGAATATGGCTCTCCAGAATATCTCGATCCAAGTGCCAAAAATCCGATCATCCTCGAATCATAGCGCAGCGGGACAAATGTCCTGCTATTTAACCGTTCGAATGATTGAGGGTCGTTCTTAATTTCATTAGGGAGTTCTTTGTTGGGAGGCAACCAAATGGCTGTTTTCATGCTGGATATCATTTGGATCATTACATCATTAACCTGCAACACTGGTCTTTGTTCTTTTCCGGAGGTATGAGGTAAAAACACATCCAAATCATCATCAAACAAGTAGATCGCAAAACTCTCCGGAGAGAGAGCCTGGTTAATTTTATCGTCGAGCAATCTGAGGGTTTTGTTAAGGTCAGGTGTGACCACCAGGCTTGAAGAAAGCTCATGCAGAACTCGTTTGTAATCAGCCGGCGAGCGATAGAACAACCTGTCAATAACACGTTGGACGAGGTCGCGCAAGGGCATCAAGCCGGCAACAAGCGCCAATAAATAGATCGCCACCACCATTGGATCATCCGGCTTGATCGTATCCCGTATGACCAGCGAGATCAATCCCAACAACCCATAAAAAGTTGCAAATGCCAGCATCATAGTGAGCGTATAGGACAATGCCCTGCTAAAAAAACGATCCACATCCAACAAGCGATAGCGCAGGATGGCATAGGTGACAGATAATGGTAACAGAACCAATAAAGGAAAATAGATCGATGCCCGAAAAACTGCTGGAGTGACACTGAGGGCAGTGGGTATTAGATACAGGACAAGTATGGGAGTAAACGCCACACCAGCTCCAAAAACGATCACGCGGCTTTGCTGGCGAATTATCGCAGACCGACTCCTAAATAATCGAGTGAACAGGGTAGCCAGAAAGAACAGCATCGAAACAGCCACAACCAGATAACCTATTTGCCACTTTTGAATATAGCCAAAGGGATCTGTAGGATATAGGATCTCGCGCAGGGCCGGGATCATTAGAAAAATGATCAACACCCAGGGAATATATCGGGATATCGGCCAACGATCCACAAAGGGCATTTGTTGCGGAAAAACCAAAGCCAGATGGGCCAAACCTGCAGAAGCAATGAAAAGGCTGGCTGTCCATAGGACCACCACATGATGCGTTGTATTCATGTCAAAAAAGGTGGTTGTCAGAATGCTTACAGAAGATGTGAATATTAAAAATGCCCGGCTGGCACGCAGCTCTCTCCTCAAGCGGTATGCCCAAATACCGATGATCAAGAAAGTTAACCCAACCAGGTAAGGGATGACAAACAAACTTATCTGGTCAATGAGCGCGACCTTGATGGGGACGATTGTTATGCTGAAAGGCTCATGGTCTCTTTTTTCAAAATCCATGGTCAATCTATTAAAACCTGCTGACTTGAGCAAGTTTTCAAGGTCCGTCTCTGAATTTACACTTTCTCCATTCACACGTAGCAATCGATCCGACCAGCTCGCTCCCAGGTTTCGCGCAGGCCAATCTTTTCCGTTAATTATGCTGACAACATTATTTTGTTCGAGCATCATACCCGGAAAGGGTTGCTGAAACCACTGGAAAGCCCAAAGAGGAGTTAACAAATGCATGACAATGGCAAGGATCGCAACCAGGAGTGGCACCAGATGAGATGTTGAACTTTCAGAAAATTTCAATTTCATCAATTTACTCCGAAAAGTTTATGGCGAACAGTTTCTAAAGATAAAGTAGAAATCCCCAAAAAAATAGTTGTTAAAATTAGACTTGGGATAGTGGTCTAAGACAAAGATTATACGCATGCTTGTTGATAAAAGCAACCAATTTACTCCATTAATGAGTATAATTGATGTATGCCCACATTTTACACACGAACAGGTGATGACGGAACGACAGGATGGTTGGGAGAAGGTCGCATCTCAAAAGCCGACCTTCGTATCGAGACACTAGGCAGCCTGGATGAAGCCAGCGCGGCACTAGGTTTTGCTCGTGCTTCCTGCCAGGAAACCCGCATACGGAAAATAATTCAGACAATCCAGCGGGATCTGTACAAGATGATGGCTGAGGTTGCTGCCTCACCTGAAAATAAGGAACGCTTTCGTTCTTTGGATGCAAACAGCATCTCCTGGTTGGAATCTCAAGCAGATGCTTTTACATCCATCACACAAATTCCCAAAGAATTTGTTTTGCCTGGAGATACTCCTTCCGGGGCGGCAATTTCATTGGCACGTACGATCGTGCGGCGTTCCGAGCGACGATTAGCCCAATTGCAGGAAGAGGAAGAAGAAAATAATCCCATCCTGCTTCAATATCTCAACCGCCTGTCATCCCTTTGTTTTATTCTGGAATTATATGAAAACCAAGCTGCCGGGAATCCATCAACTTTCGCCAAAGGTGATTTAACAGAGTAACAGGTACCCCGATCAAGATAGCCACTGCTTTCATCGGTAGCTTTTTGGGCATTAATTAAACAAAAAAACTCCCTCAGCCTGCCAACTTCCGGTTCACTGAAAATTGGTTAAAACTGAAGGAGTTTCTTATATTTAGCTAGTCACGAAATTATAGTTCCTTTATTCCCTCAATTAATTTTACTGTCCGGCCAGGGCTGTATCAATAGCAGTGGAAATTTCGGAAAAACTTGGAATAAACCCAGGTGTAATTAGAACACCATTTACAAACACGCTTGGGGTTCCAGTGACGCCTTGATTTACCCCATCATTAAAGTCTTTATCAATATCAGACTTATATTGATTCTTATCAAAGCAGCTATTAAATTCCTTCATATCCAGACCCAAACTCTCAGCAAAAGCGACCAATCGTTTGTCACTAAAAGATCCCTGATTTTCACCATTCCAATTAATAAATAGAATATCGTGATAATCCCAAAAACGACCCTGGGCTCCTGCGCACATGCTGGCGTTAGCTGCCTGGTTGGATTCCTTGGTGGTTACCTGGCTGTCAATAAAGGGGTAGTGGTGGAAAGTATAAAACACTTTTCCTGTGTCAACATAATTTTCAATGACCAGCAACTCTACCTGTTCAGAATAACTTTTACAAGCCGGACATTGAAAATCTTCCCACACATCCACTTTTACAGGTGCATCCGGGCTTCCGAGTGTGTTCAAGTTGACTTGTGAATTGAATACGCGAGGTGTTATCTCTGTTACAGATCCAACCGGTTTTAGTGAGGGGTAGATCAAAGCTGTCGCAAGTAATAATGCGCCCAAGATCACCATGATTATGATGATCATTTGTTGTTTTTTTTGTTGCTTGCGGTGTTTTTCCCGTAATTCCTGGCGTTTACTCATTAGTTCTCCTTATTATTAGAATTAGTTATTGTTTTTCATCAATATATCTGGTGGGTGTTTGGGTATGATAGCAAGCCAACCTTGCCTTCACACCCAAACACCCATTTTGCTAGAAGTTAAATTTTTACGTGAAAAGATTTTGCCATATCCTGAGTGATTTGTCCAGCAAATAATATTAGAACTGGATATGAATAATTTCATCCAGTCCAATAAATATGATTATCATTATTATTCAGATCAACAAAAAAATGCTCGTTATATCCAAATCTCTTTATTTAGTTTTCCACCAGAGATGAACGGTTAAACTGGTTCCACCCTCCAACCCTCAAAACACTGTTATGGAGAACAGGGTCGAATTTCTAATGCCCGTTGCCCACTTCAAAGCGGCAATAGGAGTCCCCCTTTGTCAG